>Ga0208669_1000009_pt1 | contig 108006 bp, 92 predicted proteins | sample 21_taG_FD_184095 | JGI IMG/M metagenome (GOLD analysis project Ga0208669, IMG submission 184095) | Marine viral communities from the Subarctic Pacific Ocean - 21_ETSP_OMZ_AT15319 metaG (SPAdes) (version 2) | ecosystem: Environmental > Aquatic > Marine > Oceanic | place: Pacific Ocean...
ATATAATTTATTTTTTACCTTGGCCATTTTACCACCTTTATTCATTTCTTGCCACTTTTTATAAAGTGTTTGTTCTTCTACCGACATTTCTTTAAGCATATCCAAATTGTCTATTAGATTTTGTTTCATACCTTCAAAATCAAACGTCTCTTCACTTTCTATAATATCAAATATTGTTGTTTGTTCTCCCATAGTATAATAATACTATACTTTGATAAGGATTTCAAGTTTTATTTACTTGTTAAATCCATATATTTATGTTTAAATAAAAAATATGTCGTGTAAAAATTGTAAAGCCCAAAAAAAGGCTCAAAAGTTAAATAATCAAATACAATCAAATATTTCATCCTTTAGTAATGATTTGGATGCTCAAAAAGAAGCCCTTATTGAAAAAATGTTTAGTGGTGGGGCGAGTATTTTATCACCATGGCAAAAAATTATTATGATTTTTGTAGCTTGGATTCCTTTAGCTGTGGGATATTATCATATAATTAAGTTTTTTATATCTATATTTTAAAGTTATCTCCAGTAGATAGACTTTCTAACATTCTTCTCTCGTCAACATTTAAATTTTTAGGCATAACCAATTTAGGTTTAATTACTAAATTACCTTTGTTACCTCTAGGTGTTTTCATGCCTTTTTTTGATACGTTAAAACTATTCCCTAGTTCTGACCTTTCAGGTATGTCCACATTTATACTACCATCAAAATGTGGAATTTTAAGTTTACAACCTAAAATCATATCTAAAATAGCGATTTTTGGTTGGTATATTAAGTCACTACCCATGACAACAAAATTTTCGTGTTTACCCACTACAACTTCAATCAATAAATCTCCAGTCTGACCTGCATGTATTTCACTACCACCCCCTTTATATAAAAAAGTTTGTCCACTTTGTAAATCAGGTGGCACTCTAAAGTCTATAGTTCTCTCTTCTGTTTTACCACCAGTTCCATTACAATAATTACATGGTTTTGTAATTATTTTTCCTTCACCATTACAAGTACCACACTGGTGTCTTTGGACTTGTCTAAAAAAAGCGTTTCCTGCTACCTTCTCTATGTGTCCCGTACCATTACATGGTGTACACCTCCAACTTTCACCACCAACACCACCACAAGAAGCACATTTAACCGATTTTTTATATTTTAATTTTTTTGTCCTACTAAAATAAACGTCTTCTAATTCTACTCTTAAAGGTATGTTTAAATTTCTACCCTTTTTAACTCTTCTTTGATTTCTTTGTCCACCAAAAAACTGACCAAATAAGTCTTCCATGTCTGGACCACTATTAGCAAAAGGATTGCCCGAACCAAAAGGGTTTTGTCCACCCCTATCATATTGGCGTCTTTTTTCTGGATTACTTAAAGTATCGTAAGCTTCACTCATTTCTTTAAATGTAGCTTCATCACCACCTTTATCTGGGTGATGTTGTTTAGAAAGCTTCCTAAAAGCCTTTTTTATGTCATCTTGTGATGATTCTCTATTTATATTTAGGGTTTTGTAGTAATCTTTATTCATATGAGTTATAATAGAAATAAATATAAAATTATACTATTTAAAAATGGTAAAAGAGTTAAATGCTTTTTTTCCTCAAATAGTTATAAAAGTATTTTAAAAAAATATACTAATATAATCAATAAAAAGAAACCCAAATTTGTTATAGAATATCTTTCTCGTAAAAAAGTTAGATTTGAGATTGGTGTTGTTACTACAGAGTCGGTTGATGATGCTATATTTGTAAAAGATGATATTGGTAGGACAAAAGAAATAACTATGGGTAATAATGTTTACAATATAGTTAAATTACTTCCTTATTGGAAGGAGGAGTTTATTTACGACCACCATACTAAATCTAAAATAAGTTACATAGATTTTTTATCGAATTACCTTAATTCTAAAGATTTTAAACAGGTGTTTACTTTAAATAATAAATTAATTGTACAAAATGAAGATTATTTTAATCTTTTTAGTTTAAAGACTGTGTCAGACGCTTTAAGACTAATAGATATTGTTGAGTTTGAGATAATGGATGCTGGAAGAATGGATTGTCTTTTTGTTAGAGACACTAATACTGTGCAACGTAAACAGTTATATGACCTGTTGGTACGTAAGGGTTATGATAGAGGGTTCCTTAGAAAACAGTACACCTATTAAGTTTCTTTTTCGAATATGAATTCAACGTCACTAATTGTAATCGCTATTGTTTCTTGACTTTTATCTACCTTTACCCTAACAAACTGTTCTATTTCTTTTAATAATGGTAAATAATTTTTAGATGGTACACTGATTTTAATTTTAACTGTATTAAAAAGGGCATTTGTTTTAAGTTTTTCTGCAACCTCAGCACAGTCACTTAAAAACGTAAAAGATTTCTCAGTTTCTTCCATAAACTATCTTTTTTTTCCTTTTTTTTTGGTCTTTTTAACACACCTTCTACACCACTTTCTTTAATTTGTGATATTATATTTTTTTTGTGGTTTCTAAGTTGTAGTTCGTCCTTCTGAATCTCCTTTTTCAACCACTTCAGTGAATTGTTCTCCATTTAATTCTAATTTATTATCAAAAGCGATATTAAGATTTCTTAATGAATCTACATTATTCTCATTAAAGACTTTTTTTAATTCCAACATCTTTAGATTAAGTAATTCATTTTTTTCTTCTTGGTCTTTATTCCATTTTATAATGGCAAATATTTCATCGGATAAAATTTCTGTACCACCAATATCAAAAGGAGCAAAAAATGAAACTAATTTAAACTTTTCATTGTTTGTACCTGTCTTCATCTGAATTTTATTCCCCCTTTCCATTAATACTTCTTTATCTTTCCACTGTAATGGTAATTTCATATCAATAACTATTAATCCTTCATGCATTCTAAGACTATTAAAATATTTACTAAATTTAACTATTTCGTTATATAATGCCATTGTTATTTAATATATTAGATATGTTAATATGTATGAAATTGCGATACCCAATAACCATTTTTCTTCTCTACTTATAATGTATTCAGTTGGTTGTTCGGAGAATAATTTAACGGTAAAGTTAATTATTCCCCTAACAATAACTAATATTGCGAGTATTAAAAAAAATGTGTAGTACCAACCTTCCATATTATTTTTTGTTACTAACTAAAACCTCTTTTCTTAGGTCTTGTAATAAATTTTTCATTTCTTGTGCACCTTTTCTTGTTCTTACACCAGCACTTTTATTTCCTTTTTCAAAGAATTTGACCGCATCTTCTTTTAATGTGGCCATTAGGTTTTCTAAATTTTCAATTAATTCCATTTTAATTTTGTTTTTCTTCTTCTTTATTTAAGTACGTTTGTAAAGTTTTGATGCTTTCAGTTGTACTTGCTAATTTATTAACTAAAATCAAAGATTCTGATACAACCTCATCTGTAGTTTTAGTTTTATCGTTAATAACTCTTTCGAGTTCATTTTCTAATTTTGTTTTTTCAACAAAAAGTTCGTTTGTTAGTATGCTTATTATTCTCATGTTATAATTGTAATGTATTATTCTTTAACTGTCAAGTTGGCATCTAAAATATTATATATATCATTTAACATATCTAGTTCTGACTCTGTTTTAAGTATATATAATTTAAATAAAAGTATAAGAAAATTTTTAACGTTGGTCAAATCATTTTTATTTTCTAACATGTAAAACGATTCGTAGAAGAAGTTCCAGAAGTATTCTTTGTGTCCCCCTTCTTTATTAAATGTAATGTTTTCTAATTTAAAGTCCTCAACCACTTTATTCCAACACCAATCATAATGTTCTCTTTTTATGGTATCACTATTAACAACATCATCACCCAAGTAGGTTTTATATATAATATATTGTAATGAATCGACATAATCGAAAAATAAATCTATTTTTTCAGAATCAATATTATGTAATTTAACCCATAAACTCATTTTTTCACGGCTTACAGGTTCAGAAATATATTCCCTAAATTCTTGTGGTGATTTTTGTGCTTTTCCCATATATAGAATAATAATAGTATGGGGTAGTTCGTAAAGAGTCTACTGGGTCTTTTTATTATAAGACCACAACTTTTTCATTTTATCAATATCCACATCCACCCCTTCTTTAACTTGTTTTACTTTCTGTACGTCAGGTGAATATCTTTTATCGTTACTCATTCCTTTCTTTTGAGTTTCTATTTTTTCTCTTTTACGTTTAATTTTCTTTTCTATTTTTTTACCTAGGTCACTTGGTACCACATTACCTAATGGATTTCCATCAGCATCTACCTGAGCGTTACCTGTTTTAGATGACCCATCAAGATAGTCAGATAATCTACCGATGTTTTCAACACCATCAGCGTCTTCTAGACCCATACCTCTCCAGTCGTCAACATACTCATCTTGAGTCTCATCGTTTCTATAGTACTGGTACTGTCCATCAGCATTTAATTTTGAGTTTTCTGAGTGTGGGAATTTTGGGTCGTCATTACCGGTAAAGTCATTATAGTCTTTAAACTTCTTTTTAAACTCTTTTTCATACTCTTTATTGTATTTACTAGAGTCTTTGTATGCCTTTTCAAATGCTTCATAACCAGGTATTGCAACATTTTTAACTTCGTTAAGTTTTTTCCTTACTAATTTTTTAATTACATCTACTGTACCTTCATTTACGTTTTTAGTTTCTGTAACTTCTTCTTTCTCTAATTCTACTTTTAATTTATCTTTTTCACTTTTAGGTACTGACCTCCAAACGTTACAACCACTTATAGTACAACCTTTAAATCTTTTATTTCTTTTATGTCTCTTTAAAAATAATTTTCTAAACCATAATGGTAATTTAGGCCACTCTAACTCCACCTTTATTGTTTTTAATTTCTTTGGTACATTGGTAATCTGTTCTTCCATTTCACCCACATTTTTCTTTTTGAATCTAGGGTCTGTACCGAGTGGTGCTACAAAAGCTCCTGCCATACCTGATGTAGTTGCTTCATCAACTTCTTCTTCTTTTTCTTCCCCCATTTCTTGACGTTTATTAAATTTTTCTAGTGAACTTGATGTTCCTTGATTCCCTATAAATCCTGAACCACCTCCCATAGCCTTTACTTGTTCCTTAACTATACTATCTATATTTTGTTCTAAGACCATTTTTTCAGCCATATCTTTAGCTGCGTCTTCCAAAGCTTCTTCAATAACATTAGCCTCTTTTCTATACTCTTTTCTATCTTCTTCAATTTCTGAAGAGTTCATAGTTACACCTCCGTTATCTCTAGCTAAAGCATGGTTTTCACCAATCCTATTTACAGCTCTTTCTATAATTTTACTTAGTTCTTCACTTGTTGCTAATATATCTGACATAATCTTTTTATTATAAATATGTTATTATTCGTATTTAGGTTTATTTCCACCCATAGAATATATCTTACCTATTGGTGTGTTCATTTTACCAACACCTACTATACCCGCCTCTGGGTCAGTAACTGGAGATTTGTAAAAACCTCTCCTTATAAGTTCTTCTATTTCTTTCTTAACTAATTCTTTTATATATTTTTTTGTTTTTCCTGTTTTTTCAGAAACTTTATCTATAGCCTCTTTAATTTTTACATTTTCTGTTAACTCTAATGCATTTATATCACCCTGGTTACAATATGGGAATGTTGAGCATTTCTTTTTTACTTTAACAAATTTTGCTCCTGGTCCACCAAATTTAGGAAACTTTGGGTCATTTTTTGGTCTCCAATTTTTTTCATTTTTAGCCCATATTTGTGGTGTTGAATATTGTCCTGCACTAGAAGCTGTGGTAGCTTCCTCCATTTCACCTTTTCTTTTATCCTCTAACCATTCACCGTGTTCTTGGTTTGGGTGTATTTGTTCACAGGTTTTTCCTGGGTGGTCTTGGTCCTCACTAATTTTACTTTTTTTCTTACGTAATTTATCAAATTTCATTTTTAAAGGTCCTTGTGTTGCTTTTTTCATGTTTTTCTGAAAATTGTCTTTTATCCCCATTATCTAACTCTTTTTAATTCTGATTGCCACATACTACGTCTAAACCAGAATGTTTTATAAAGTTCCAAAGTTACTTTACTTATTATATCTACAATCTCTCCTCTAGTTTTTCTTCCATTTTTTATTTGAGCATCAATTAATTTTTCGATTTCATTTTTAAACTGTGGTTTAGTAATAAAATCTTTTATCTCCTTTCGAGCTATTCTTTCGATTTCTCGTTTGTCTGTAGTAGTTAATGCCATATACTATAAATATCACTTAATATTAGATACGACCCAAGAAGATGTAACAATTGTTGCTGCACCTAAAAAGAAGTGGACTATAGGTTTATTGTACCATTTTGGCCTTAATTCTTTTGTTAAATCTATGTATAAATCTATTCGTTGATTTAGTAGGGTTGTTTTTTCATCCATAAAAGCAATATGAAGACTGTCTTGAATGTGTAGTGTGTTATAATTTGCTATTTGGATTTTAAGTAGGTTAATCTCTAGTTTTTGTAAACTATCATTTTGTTCGTATACTTGAAATAGTGAGTCCATCTCAACCACTTCTTTTTCAGTAAAAGTGTGTGTTTGGGACATCACCCATACTGGGGTAAGCAATAATAATATTAATACTAATTTTTTCATTAAAATAAATCTAAAATTTTATCTTCTAATGCTTCTAGTTCACCCAACTGGTTAATGTCCCCTTCATCTCCTTCATAAAATACTGAATTTCCTGGAGCTGTTTTTGGGATGTAGTAGGAAACGTCACCAACCTCTATTAAACCACCCCAATCTAATTCATCAATAAACACATAAATACTAATCCCTTGAATGGTCTTTTTTAATACTACTTTACTTATAGGTTGAGGGTCGTATCCAGAAGTCATGTATTCTTGTCTTCCTATACATTCATAACCATAATTTTTAGTTAAATCTTTCCATATATCCAACACTACCTTAGGTGTGGCTGTCCCTACACATTGGTCGTCGGTTAATCTTTCTTCTGGATTAGATTGTTCAACAATAATCCCCATCAACTCCTTATTTCTATTAATTTCTTCTTTAATGTTATTCATGATTAGTTACGTTTTTTAAGTCTATTTTTTAATGAATTAGTTGCCTGTTTTCCTGTTTTCTTTTTTACTTTAGGTTTTTTTGTTTTAAGGTCTTTTAATTCCTTATCTGTATCAGCAATTTTTTTCTTTGTAACTTTCTTTTTCTTTTTTACGGTTTCTATCTTTTTATCAACTTCTTTTGTTTTCTTTTCATTAGATTTAATCTTCTTTTTAATCTTTTTAACTTTTTTACTACTATTAGCGTTCATAAACCAAACAAAACCTATAAAGAACCCTATAATTCCAACTACCCATTTCCATGATTTTTTTAAAAATTCCATATTTATATTTCTTCTGATTTTTCCTCATCACTAAACTTTTTAGTGGACTTTCTACTTGCTAATACATTTGCCCATTTAGTGGTAAAAATTTTATAGTAAGCTTTTAGATTATCCAGTACTTCAATAAATTCATCATCTAGTTTCATCATATTGCCGGTTAAGTAGACACCATTTTCTTCCCCAACAGCATAAAAGAAATCTACATCAAACTTAACTAAATTACCTGACCACTCTACAGTATTGTCATATATGTTTAATCTATTAAAATCTACTAAATCAGATACTTGGTCCACAAAATCATCCATAGTCTCTTGGTAATTACTTTGCTCTTCTGTTGTTAACTCTAGGTCTTGTTCATCATAAGCGTGTACGACAACCTTCCCATTGGATACACTGTACTCTTTAGTTTTTTCTTTTTCTCTTTCTAAAGGTTCTATTTCAATCTCTTCTCTATCTATAGTTTGTTCAAATAACTTTCTAGATATATCTAAAAGTGATTTCATCTCATCATACCTGTCATTATTGTATTCGTTAGTGTTTTTTGTTCTTAATGGTCTTTTTTTCATAATAATTCAAAATTAAATGAAGGATTTACATCCCTCCAATATTCGTTATAGTTACTTCTACATACAATTCCGTTGAAGTTTTCAACTCCGTCAACTATAACATTATGGCCCATAAATTCAAATGGAATTTTATATTTTTTACACAAATCTTCAGTTAATTTAATAACTTCTTTTATTTGTTTTTCAGTGTACTTATCCCAAAATATCTTTCCTCTCCATTTTTTTTCATAAACCTTATTATTATAAATATCCCCTAACCAAGTAACGTACCTACCATCTGCATGTCTTCTTTTTAACCAACCAACATTTTCTAAACACACAACAATTACTCTTTCACCATTGTTATGATAACCAGTTAAATAATGGGGTGTTACATCCTCTTCAGTTAAATGATGTATTTTACCGTTTTTTTCTATTAGGTAGTTTGGGATTTTATTGTAATTACCGTCTTTACGTACTTCAAGGCTTTTTAAAAAATCTTTTGTTGTGCGATTTGTATTACATAATAAAACTTGCTTATAACTTCCTTCCTCGGTATCTAAGGGTGGTTTTACTATCTTCATTGGTTTCATCATTTTCTTTGTCTTCATCTATCTTAGTAACTAATGTTTGCGTAGTATCAGTTAATCTTTCTAAAGGTATGTTATCTTCACTATACTCAATATTAAGTATATTAGCCAATTTTTCAAGGTCTTCTTCTGTTGGATTTATTGGTTTTTCTTCTACTTTTATTTCATTTCTACCTACTTCTTTACTCAACTCTTCTAGTTCATCATCATCTAAATCCTTTTCTGACTTAATAACCCTACTAGTTTCTTTTTTAGTTTCAGGGTAATGTTTTTCGACAAATTCTGGATATGTCAAATTTTCTTCTTCTTTAGTGTGGAGGTACTCTTCTAAATCTTCAAAGTAATTTTCTTCTTCTTTACTAAAAGATTGATTTATTTCATCTAAAGTGTAGGGTTTATTAAATTCTAGTCCATCTGGTACTGACATCTTTACTTCTGGTTCTTTCCTTTTTATTTGAGCAAATGCCATATTAGCTGCTACAACTAGAGCAATAGCTAATGGGTCAAAAACAAATATAATAAGTAATAAGAACCAGTTAACCACTTCATTCATTGGATAACCTGTTGTCTCTGCTAGATATTTTAGTGGGCCTAATTCGCTCTCAGCTTCATTTGATACTTCTTTATCTAATAATGCCATATCAGTTTTGTTAATAGAATCCATCACTGCTTCTATTTTAATATTAATACCATCTCTTTCAGCGATAGTAGTTTTTAACTCTGATTGTAATGCTCTTCTTGCAGAACTAGATGATGTAGTAATCAATTGTCCAGATTCTTTATCTACATATTGCACTTGAGCTGGATTAGATAATGCTATTCTTAAATCTGAAATTGAAGTTGTTAAAGCTGCCTTTTCTAATTTAAGGTCTTCTTTTTGTTCTTCAAATCTAACTTGTTTTTGATTTAGTATTACCAATGATTTATCTAGTAATTCGGACTGGGTCGCTGTGGATTGGTATGCTCCTGATAGAAATCCGTATATACCACCACTAGTGATTACCATTAAAACAAAACATGCAATTGCGAGATATGCTCTCAATACTTTATTTATGGTGTCCCAGTATTGATATAGTAGAGAAGCAACTACAAGTTTAGCAAATTCAAGAGAACCTGCCATTATGATTACTTGTAGTGAAGCCCCCGCGAACAATTTACTTAATCCAAATACTGAATAAAAGGCTGCACTACCTGAAACTGATAAGGCTGCTAAAGCTATTAATAGTGGAAATAATCTTTTTTTCATAGAATCTTTATTCTATAAATATCATTCAGATAGGTACTCTAACAATTGATAGCTATCATTTCTTAATTTTCTTAAGGCTTTTTCTTTTATTTGTCTAACCCGTTCTTTAGTTAAGGATAGTTCATCCCCTATTTCTTGTAGGGTCATTGGGGTTCCTGTTAGACCATAGTAGTCTTGTATAATTCCTTTTTCTCTATCATCTAATATATCCATAAGAGAACCTAGTTCTGTTTTTAAATTTACCTCGTCAGCAAAAATATCTTCTGGGTCATCAGCATTGTCGTTTTTTAATATATCAATCAAAGTATCCCCTTCTTCGTTTATTGGTTTGTCGTAATTTATAGTTGTTGGTAGTAGTGCCAGTTTACTATTAAATTCACTTATTTCTTTTTCAGCTTTTTTCTTTTCTTTTTGTAATGCTTGGATTACGTTGACTGGGTACCTTATAGTTCTAGCGTGTTCATTTAAAGATTGTAATATAGATTGTTTTACCCACCAAACAGCATAAGATATAAACCTAAATCCTTTGTCCCAGTCAAAATTCTTAATTGCTTTTAATAAACCTAAATTGCCTTCTGCTATTAAATCACTTAATGGAATTCCTTGATTCTGGTATTCTTTCGCTACACTTATAACGAATCTTAGGTTACCCTCTAATAACTCTTTGTGTATTCTTTGTACTTCCCCCTCACTTATAGTGGGTGATTTCATTTTTTTTGCTAAATGTTTTTCTCTTTCTGGTGTTAGTACTTTAACCTTTCTAACATCTTTTAAATAGTGAGATATTTCAGCCTGATTGATAAATGTGTTATTTTTCGCCATATTTTATAGTTTTTATATTAATATTATACAATAATCGTACCACATAAGGATATATGACATTATGTCATGTCAGTATATTTCTGTGTATACAACTACAAAAATACTAAAATAAAACTAAATGGACAAACTTTTACTAAAATACTTTAAATACAGTATTTTTTAAGGAGTTCTATAGCTTCGTCATTATTTTCAAAAGCAACTCCAGCACTAAGATACTCCACTTCATTATTTACGGATTCTATAATCATTACTGGTGTAAATCTTATCTTACCTGGATTTTCCTCGTCAGCATCACGAAAATCCCACCTGTTTTTGGTATTTTCTTTTATCACTTTTCCTTCAAGTCCTCTGGCCCCGTCTCTTGGTGTTATACATTTGTTTGTATATGGAATGTTTAAATTTTTAAATCTTTCTTTTAAGTCTATGCAGTCCTCACACTCTAATTCAGTAAATAAGGATAACTTATATTTGTTAGTGTCTAATTTCATGTTATTTATCTTTAAACTTATTCAGGAACTCTAGTTCTTCTTGTGTTAAACTATCTACTCCGTCATCAATAATTTTATCTAATAGACTATCAACAGTAAAGGGTATATTTAAAGTACTTTGCTTTCTTTCTATGGGATTTTTTAACGTATTTCTTAGTTCTAACATTTTCTTTTCAACTAAAGACTTTAATGATTTTGATAGTTCTTCTGCTAACCTAGGGTCTATAGTTTTAAGTTTAGCTGTTGGGTGTGTACCGTCTTCGAATAAATGTGATTCTAATTCTTTATCCATTCTATAGGATAATTTTCTTGGTTTAGGCATTAAAAAGTATGTATTTACTTGTGGTGTTAAAAATTCACTCATGATTTCTGAAACCTCGTCAAAACCCATTTTAGACTTTACACACATTATAACTATGTTAGTTCCAGTAACAAATGAAAATTCATCGTCAATCACTATTGTCTGCATAACCTCCCTTATGTTCGTGATTATTTGGCGACTTTTTTCAACTGTTTCCCAACCACCAAACATAAAGACTAAATATTTTTTTGTTCTTTTTCCCATATATAATAAATATCTAAATAACGCGTGATATGTTTTTTTCTTTAGTCACCGTTAAAATATTATCAGCCCATTCTCTAACCAAAGGATTGTGTGTTATTAGTAATATATTTTCAAAATATTCTTTAATTCTATTAAAAAACATACCCACTTCTTCTAAGTTTTCATTAGATACTTTACCTAACACTTCATCAAAAACAGTTACGTTAGGTCGAGGTAAACAAGATACTTTAGTTAATACTGTTCTAATGGCTAATGAGGCCATTGTTTTTTCATAACCACTTCCTGTGGATAGTAGTTTTTCAATACCACTATCATTATCTACCATCCAAAAATCTACCTCATTTTTATCATTTACTTTTATTTTAACAGAAAATTTAGTAACATCTGATAGTAAGGTAGTTAATTCATTATTTAATTTAGGTACAACACTTTTCATAATAGTTTTTATAATACCATTCTTCCCATACACTGTTAGATATGCCCTAAAAACCTTATCAACATCATTTTCTTTATTTATTGTTTTTATTCTATCATCATCTACCTTATTACTATCCTCTATTACTTTACATCTTGATTTGTTTTCTTCTATAGACCTAATTAATTGTTCTTTTTTATTATTTAGTACATCCATATCCGACTTAATAGTCATAATTAATTTATCTATTTTATTGTTGTTTTCTAATTTAAATTTATTTTCCTCCCATTTTTTTAACCTAGCACTTAATTTTTCAATATTAAGGTTTTTTTGGTCTATTTCTAAAATTAGTCTTTCTTTCTTGAGGATATCTTTTTCGTATTCATCAAATACTAATTTTTTGTTGTTTAACTCTTCAATGGTAGTATTACATGAACTTATTGTTTTATCATCTTTTGTGATATTTTTATTTAACGTTTTAATTTCCGTATCTAATCTTTTTATTTCCTCACTATGGTCAACATCTTTTAAATTTTGTTTACACATTGGGCAGACTTCTGAATCTTCTAAACTCTTTAAGGTTTTTTCTAAATTTTTTAGATTTGTTTTATCCTTTATGTTTTGTGTAGTTAATTTATCTCGTTGTGTGATATGTTCTCTTAATGTTTCTAGGTTTATTTCCTCGGGCATTTCACTATCACCATAAGCTTTTAACTTACCCAACATAACATCTAATAGTTTGGTCTCACCATTAATCTCTTCACCTACTAACCTAGGGTTTGTGTTTTCTATTTCTGTATCTATATCACTGGATTTTTTGGATAGGAGTTCGTCCCTTTTATCTCCACTTTCTTTTATTTTATTTTTTATTTCTATTAAGTCTGAGTTGTTGTTCGTATTTTCTTTTATTAGACTATTTTTTTCTTCTTTTAATTTTTTTATGTTATGTTTTAAATCTTCAACATTATATAAGTTAGATATTATTTTTTTTGACCAATCTGAATACATTTTTTTTGCCGCACTTTCTTTATCTTTTAGAATTTCTAATCCGACAAATCTAGATAATATATTACCTCTTTCTGTTGGTTTGGACTCTATTAATGACTCTAGGTTCCCAGCTGTTGTTAGTACGGTTAATAAAAAATCATTCATTGTCCCTATGGATTCTTTTATAAATGTTTCTGTTTCTCTTCTTTGTTCACCGGTAAAGTTTTTTAAATTACCATTTTCTTCTATTTGTAGAAATTCTAAAGACGTACTTACTGACCATTCACCCCTTTTAGTTTTTTTTCTCTTAATTTTTCTAATAATAATGTAATCTTTACCATCAATTTCTACCTCACCTTGCACAAAAACCTCATTAGTTTTTGTAAATCTATTAAAGATATCTATAGCTTTAGAAGATTTTGTTGTAGAGTTAAAAAATAAAAATAATATTAAATCAACCGCTAATACAGATTTACCACCAAAATTAGGTGGATTAGAGTCAATAACTGTGATGCCCCCTAATGAACTAACATCCAATACATTATCTTTACCAAAAGATAAGAAATTAGAAAATTTTATTTTTTTAACATAAACTCTTTTGTATTTTGTGTTTATGTTAATTTCATCAGCCATTTTAGAATTAACCTTATCATCTAACCTTTTTAATAAATCTATGTCCACACCAATAGAATTACCCTTAACAAACTGTTCCATTAAGTTTTTTTGGTACGAGGTGTCCATCACATTTTCCTCAATATCAATATCTAATTCGTTTGCTGAATTTCTATCTATTGCTTTGGTTAGTATGGTTACGTTTTTAGAGTTATATTTTCTTTGGAAATAACTCCTAACTCTCTTTATTTTTTCTTGTGTAAAATTTTCTGGGATGTCTTCCCAAGTAACTTTAATAAAAGGGTTCTCTAACTTATCTATATTCATATTTAAAATATAAGATAATGTTGTTAATATATCAATTATAAAATTCCTGGGCCTGGGTCTTCATCTTTTGGTGGTCTATTCTCTTCAAACCATTCTACGATAGCGTTAATTGCCCAGACTGACCCGCTAGCTAACATACCGTCAAAGAATATATTACTGTATGGTATACTAACCATGGTTATAGTTGGTGAATAAAACACTAGGGAGAAAAAGAATCCTACCCATGTAGATGTACACATCATACATCCCAATAAATCACCAAAAAATGTTGATTTTTTTGTTATCCAATCTCTTAGTGTGTCAAATATACTCCCAAATACTAAAATTTGAGACATTCCGTAAGCTGCTAAAATCCAAATAAGTGTTTCCATAATTTTAATCTAAATAAGTGTCGTTTAAGTTTGATGTTTTCATATATTGAGCTCTTCTGTTAACCGTAACATTTTTAAAGTGTTCTAAGACATCCTCTTGTTTACTTATCTCTTTTTTCTGTGTACTTATAACTCTTTCTTTTTCCAATAATTGTTCTTTATATGCATTTAATTTATTCAATAATTCCTCATTGTCAACTTCTTTTGTTACAATTTTTTCTACTATAACTTCTTTTTCTACTGGTACTTCTACTATAATTTCTTTAATAATTTCTTTTTCAACAGGTATCTCTTGTATTTGTGATTTAGGTAAAAATGGTGCTACACCATATTTGTCTAAGACCAAACCATCTTTTGCACACTTATTAAAGAATTCTGTTACATCTTCAATTTCATTTAACTTACAATAATCCTCAAACTCCTTTAATAATTTTTTATCCATTTATTAATATTTCTTTTTGATTTTCAATATCTTCAATATCTGTTATCCTAAAATTTAAATATGGTTGGTGGTTATGTAAATCTTTATTTTTGTATTTGTTTTTAGATATGTCGTATATCCCATACCCATGTTTTTTAATGCTTTCACCAAAATTTTGACATATTGTAGAACCCACCATATAAGCTTTTTTATTATTAGGTATTTTATAAGTTTGTCTTCTGTGTATGTCTCCAGCTAAAACAACATCACAACCCTCAAATCTATCAACACTATACCCATCATGAAATGTATAACCAAAATCGTTAGAAGAACCTTCAATCATACCATGGAATAAACCTATTTTATATTTCTCAGTCTCTTTTGGTATATCTGGTTTAACGTTATGTGAAATTAATGAGTAAATACACCACATAACATTTTCATCTATATGACAACCTCTATTTTTATAGTAAACAATATTATCATTATTTAAACTTTTAACAACTGGTGTTATAGCATCTAATCTATCTATGTTATTTTCTAAAAAATCGTGATTACCAATTAAATAAATACATTTACATATTTTAGATGTTTCTGTCATCCACCAAGACATCAAATTTATTAGTTCTGGTGTCATCTGATTTTTAGAATGTACTAAATCCCCCGTAAAGACTATACGGTCAGGTTTAAGTGCTTTCCATTCTTTTAAAGCTTGTTCTAATATTTTTTTATCTCGTTTGTGTTGTTTATATAACTTAAGATGTAAATCTGAATAATGTACTATTGTGTTAATCATTTAATTCTTCTTTTTTGGTGTCTATCCGGTCACATATATGTATTATTGCTCCATACACTAAAAACTCTATTGGTCCATTTATAATCATTAAAATACTAGCGATGGCTGCTGGTATCGCTGCAACTAGTAATGGGATGTTAATTAAAACTGTCATGATTGTTTGTCTTAAAAGAGGTTGTTTAATTGGTAACCATTTAGCTATGTTATTAGGTTCGTATCCCACATAATTTAAAAGATTGGTAACTATGGGAAAAAGTATTATTGACCCAAAAATCCAAATAAAATAATAAATATTTAAAAACAACATGTATATTATTGTACTTAATATTTTTATAAACTCTAATATTTTTGATTTATCTCTGATTAAAGTTTTTAAGTACTTTTTTATATTTTCTACTGTACACCAAGCACATGGTTTTGGTTTGTCTTTAGCTACTTCATACCCACCTATTCGTAAACCTAATACAGATTTTAGTACTTTTTGAATAATCGACTTTCTCCCATACCTAACTTCTATTTCATATTCATTACCATATAATTCTCTTAAGATTCTCAATCTATGATTACCATCTAACAATCGGTAAGGTACTGTATTATCGGTTGGGGGTGCTATAACTATTGGTTTAATTTCTGGGTCATATCCAGTATTTTTCATTTGGTCTCTTAGTTTATCCCAATCGTATGGTTTACCAAAAGTTTTAATTATTAAACTACTAATAATTTTTTTAAACCAATTTAATTTTTCTTTTTTAAAGAAAAAAGCTACTGTGTTTAATTCTTCTTTGTTGGTTGGTGTGTTTCTTGTGTATTCATTTTTTGTTTTACCACATTTTTTTTGTAATTCTTCCACACTTTCTCCCTTTTTATAGAATAAAAAATGACTACCGGTTAAATCTTTTAACTTAACTTTAATACTGTTATTTAACTTACCTGTAAGTATATTATATTTTTTAATCGTCATTTTACCATAATTTTTAATATTTCATTTCTAAAGTCATAACATTTCATAACCTTATACTCATCATTATTTTCATTAAACCAAACTATATAGGAATCACCCAAAGTTAATTCAGTATTTCTTTCCACAATTAACCTATAAAAAGATAGTTGTAATGAATATGTATTTAATTCGCACACATCTAAATGTGATAGTGGTTCTTTAAATTGTTGCCACTTATTAATTTTTTTTATAGCTTTATTAGTTTTCCAATCCCATATTTCTAACTTTTGTGATTTTTCATTAAAGAAGAGTTGGTCAATCATTCCGGTTATACCCCATTCTTCGTCCCCAACAACAACCTCAGCTCTTACTGGTATTAGTTTACCGTGAGAATCGTCATAAAACTTTTTAAACATTTCTATTAGTTTAAAAACACCTTCTTTACATTCTAACATATTTTCTTCACTTCCTAAAGCGTTAGTTATTTTATGTTCTGGAAATGGAAAAACTTTATTCATTAAATAGTTTTCCGCAAACTCATGAAATGCTGAACCCCTTTCACATGAAAAATCAGCTTTATATTTCCATTCTTTTAGTATCTCTTCTTTAGTTATTCCTCTTTCATCAGCTTTTTTTTGTGACCAATAATCTTTATCAAATGGGTGCTTATATTGTCCTATCACAGAAGTTACTGATTTAGTTTTAATACCATTCATATAATAAACATGTTCTTTATCATGAAATTTTATGTTATTAAATTTTGCTAATTCTTTGGTTATTTTCATATTATAGTAATGTTATTTCTTTTAAACCTTTTATGCCACCTAATTCACCCACATCTTTATCCTTGGGTAATTTAATTAATTTTATCTTTCCTGTTAGTCTTCCTCCCTCCAACTTCCTATATAATTTTTGTGAGTCTTCCCAAGCATCACCATCTAAACATATAATTATATTTGCTTTTGCTTTATCATACAGCATAGTCCACAATTTTTCACTAACACTTTTTCCTAGTATGGGAATTGAATTATTTATAAAAAACATATCGAACACACCTTCAACTAAATATATATCCTTATCCCAATTAATTAAATGTTCGTTGAAAATTATTTTATCTTTTTCGGCTTCTGGATTTTTATATTTATTTTTATGTCCAACATATGAACGAGAAACAAAATAATTAAGATTATTATCCACATCATATGAGGGTACTATTACCCTACCTGAATATTTACCGTCACTAACATAACCTATTTTAAATTTATCCATAAGGTTATCATTAATACCTCTTTTTCTTAAATAATTATAAGCTTCTTTATATGGTATACTTAACTTTATCCCATCTTTAAAAGTCGTATATTCTTTTGGTAGTGTTACTTTTTTATATTTTCTTTCTGTTTTTTTAATAAAGTCCCCACCTATTAGTTTCCAAGTTTGGCGTGTTCTACTGTTCCCCCATTTGTTAAACAGTTTATTTATTGACCCGTGTGTGTCCATGGTTTCGGAACAAGACCAGCACTTATAAACACCCATATAGTAATTTACTTCAAAATTACCTTTTCCATCACCATGATTTAATCCTTTAATGTCATACGAACAAACTGGACAGTCAAAAGATATTTGCCCTTTGTTTGGATAGTGCGAATTTTCTTCGCCTAAAACTTCATGTAATAATTCTATGAGTAGTACTGGGTCTTCCATGTGTAAATTATATGGAATTTTTGTAATATAGTCAATTACCAAATACTGGTCTTATGCATTTGACCTAACACACAAGTGTAAGCGTCACACATATCGTAATTTTCTTTTTTGAGTGTATTATTTCTAGTGTAGACCCAAGTTAAGTGTGATTCTTTATCGGAGACTTTTTGCCAAATAATATGTTTTTTATCACACCCTTTAGTGTATGAACCAAATAAAACTTTTTTACCTTTTTTATTTTCAGTAAATAGTTCTGGAAAAGCGAATTTTCTTGAGTCGTACGTTGATATGAATTCTGGTATTATACCTAGTACATCATATATGATTCTAGTGATAAAAGAATTATATCTAATTAAAGTGGCTACTGTTCTAATATTGTTAGAACTAATTAAGGGTTCTTCAATAATAACTTTTGTTATACCTATTTTTTTATAATCTAATAATTTATTTTTAAATTGGTTAACCTTTAACATCATTTCCTCTATTTTAGAATCTGGTTGTGGTTTTACTTTAGGTGAAAAATGGGTTAACTCTAATAGTTCTTTAGTTTGTATATCAAACAATGCCCACCCAATAGTTTTGGTGGAAATGTCTAACCCTAATACTTTTGGTGTGTTTCCTTTTTTTGCCATATAAGACAAATATTAGAATTTCATCTTTAAAGTAAAGTTTGTGGGTGTGTTTTTTAACTTTTTAATTGGTCTATCTGGTATTGCAATAGCTAAAAGTTGGTTTCTATCGTCATATAACCCTATTTTAGTTATATAAGTAGCTCCTACATCTGACATATCCCATATGTTATAAACATCACCAAAAGGTGTTTTAAATTGCATTCCGGTGTTTTTACCTCCCGCAGCATAATATGGTGCTTCTGCACTTGCCGCTGTTTGATTTTCCGTAACATAAAATTCTCCTGAGTCGGCTACAATATTAACAGTTAAAACCCATTCTTTTTCAAAAGAGTAGTATTGTGTTTGTGATGAAGTACTAGCTGTAAAATATAGGTTAGTGAATCCTGACGCACCTGCTGTAGTAGGTGTGATATCGTGAGTGTATGCTGATAACCCATCTACTGTACCACAACTATAACAGAAATCATTGACTAATGTTGGGTGTGTTATTACCATGAATCCCATATCTAAATAACAAATACCTACTGGTATGTCACCTGATTGTGCATAGGCTTTAGGAGTGTTAGAGGTTGATACCGTATCTATGAATCTAAAAGTGTCGGTGGAACTTCCTTGATAACCATTAGGTATAACTGATGATTGCCACCCACTAGACCAACTAGCGGTATTTGCATTTGTCGCTGATAGGGTTGGTCCGGATATAGAGTCTGAAAAAAGAAAAGCTCTATTAGATGAAGCTAGTGATGGTTGACCCATTGGATTTCCTTGTATGATTGGATTTCCAAAGTATGCGGCTTCAAATGAGTTATCTGAAGAGAACGGTTTAGGTTCATAATAAGAACTATAAAGTGTGTGAACAGCTCTTCTACCAGAAGCATTAGGTGTTAAAGCTGGGAATGTAAGTTTTATTGTCCTACCATCAATTAGTTCACCATAGTTATTAGAATCTATGTTGACCACAATAACGTTTGATTGGTTTAAACCACTCATACCGTTATTTATCCATGTTGAAGCGTATGATTGTGTTTGTGCACAAGTTGTTGGTAGACTGAATGATGTGTATAGGTTTGAAAAAGCTCTACCGTTGTTTGCACTTCTTTGTGCTGCGGTAAATGTTAGGGACGTACCAGTTGTGGCTGTCCAACCATCACCTAAAAAAGGCACTAATTCAGTTTTAATTATTTTTTGATTTGGTAGTATTTGTTTAAGTTTTCCCATTTTATGTCCAAGATTTAGTATTATTATTTAGGCTTAGTGATATTTTGTTAGACCCCAGATTTAGTTTTAGAATATGGTAAGGACTTGCTTGTATATTAAGTCTATCATTACTAGAACTTGCAGGAAACACGTTCGTTTTAGTTATTTTAGAATTTGCTGGATAATTAACATAAAAAGTTTTTGCTTTTTCTGGTGAATTATTTAAAGATATGTATTTTGAAGCTTGATAACTAGCACTATACTCTCCAGGGGTACCAAAAAATATTAATCCACCTTTTATACTAACTTTATCCTTATATCTGGTGCCACCACCAACATTAATATTATCAAAATAGGTTAACCCCATATTTTCATTATTCATAGCATTATCTCTAAAGTATTTTAACGATTCTATATTCATTTTAATTTGCTTTTATTTCTTGACCACTTATTAATTTACGGAATAATCTTTTACCACCGTTTGTTTCGTAAGAAGTTGTCCCACTACTAGTATAGCCATGTCCTCTAGGGTCTTCTGAATAACTTCCCCTTGTTGCCCCATCTTCACCATAAAATCTAAATATTGCGTTATCATAAATATTATAATAATTTTGTGATGAAGCATTTTTGTATTTTATAGATTCTGTTATGGCAGCTTTATTAAAGATAAAATTAACTGTAACTTTTAAAGGTGTTGCGTTTCTTGATTGGGCTGACTCTATAGTCCAGGTTACTGGAATTGAGACGTTGTACATATCTACACTAGTACCACTTAAACCACTCTTATACCCACCACTATATTTGTTAGTAGACCAGAAACTATTAGTTTGTGAAGCTATACCCACAAACATATTGTCAGCCATTTTTAACATTCTACCTAATAATGTGTAATGTGGGTCTGTTCCAGCTGCTACTCTAGTTGCGGTTGTAGGTTTACCTCCAGCCTGTGAAGGAAACACACTAAATAAAGCCCCAGAAGATTTAAACCCACTTTGAGTTGTGTTCCAGTTAGAACTATATTCCATTAACCCTAATATCCTTCCGTAAGCGTCTGTAGGGTGGGTAGTATCTGTAATTTTTATGCCTTTATCTCCTGAATTGTTTACTGAAATTAAATCACCATTTGCTTCTGTCATCATAAATGGCGGTATAGGATAATAAACTGGACTCATACTAGATGTTGCTACATCTAAAACAAGTCTTGCTGATGGTAATGTGGTATTAATGTTTTTATAACCGTCATTCTCTAGTGTACTAGGTGGTATTGCCATCTCCATGTCAGTTGTTGTTACAAACCCAACGTATAAATCTCTTATGTTGGTTGATTCTCCTGCCCAACCATTGAGGGCGTTGTCCATAACAAATTTAGGGTATACGTGATTACTACTACTGTTCCATTCTACCATACCTCCCACATTTAAATAACCCCAATCAAAAGCACCTAAACCAAGACTTGCGTCTCCAGCTCCAGCCTTATAAGTTTTAGTGGTAGTATCAAGTCCTGGTGAAAAGAATAATGAAAATGGTGATGCTTGTCTAAAACCTTTTATAGTTGTGCCATTATATTCAATACCGGTATGTTGTCCATTACCCCTATCTTTAATAAAAGCACCACCAGCTAACACTAACGAATTATAGTAATCGTAATCTTTTTGAGATACCATCCTTATATTTTCTGATTGTAGGGATGTTCCGTCATAAACTTTTATAGAATCCCATATATTACCATACATACCTAAACCATATTCTGAAAGTTTTTCTAAAAACTGTGCGTACTCCCCTTTAGTGTCTATACCTAATGTAGTATTAAAGTACGTGTTTGCGGAAGTAATAATTGTAGAGGAATTTACTGTTAAACCAGTAGCATCAGCTACGTATCTAAAAGCAAATAATTTATGTAGAACAAATAAGTCATGAATGTAATAATCTATTATACAAGTGTCTCTATAATATTTCATATTGCCATTAGGTTGTCTCATACCTAAAGCAACATATTTCTTATCCAAAGATTGTACATTAGTTCTTTCTGGTTTTGCCCAAACATTATCTCTAACCTTATAACCATCATTTACTGCATTTCTAAACGTGTTTTTTTCACCAGTCACATCAGGTATATAACCTAATTGTGCAGAATCATTAGTTGTTGTGGTTGTATCAGAATGTAATTGGCTATTTCTATAATCTATATCACTATCAGAAATACCGAATTGTTGGAATAGGTTGATTATATTCCCACCGTTAAGTACACGACTCCTACCTGCATCAGTAAGTTGTATATTTAATGTTGTTGTTGTTGCACTATTTATAAATCCCATATTATTATCTTCTTATTATATAATTATCTAACTATCTAATTTATTTTATATTCTATATACATTTTATACAACCTCCGGAACATATTGATTTTTCACCTAATTTATCACATAACATACAATATATCTCATTATCTGTACAGTAACTAAGGTAACTCTTATCACCTGCCGCGAGTAAACACTTATTAAAAAATGCTAAATCAGCTACATCAACTTTTCCGTCACCATTAAAGTCACCTATTAACTCTTCACCTTCCTCTGCAGTAGAACCTAATAAATTTATTAACAATTTAAAGTCTTCTTTATCTAAAATACCATCCCCATTAAAATCTGCACACGCAGTACAGTAAGTTGGGAAAAAATTTGCTGCGGAAGAACCCACTGTCCAACAATTACTGAAAGTTCCTGTTGACGGTTCGTTAATTCCATCCACCATTTTTGATGGTTTATAATTTGCCCAAAGTGTTGAGTTGACTGGATTTGTCCCTATTCCTAAATCGTATGTTAGAACTCTACTATCTTTAACCTCACAGCTAGGTCCAGCCATAACCGCAGATAGTGTACCGTAATTAACTTCGGTATTTTGTTGTACTCTACCTCTACTTCCTGGTATATCATAAAAACAACTTGTTGTTAAAGCACTTAAATCTACATCTGAAACACAGTTACCTGAATCTACAAAAGCTCGATAATCAATATCAGAATCTGATAAACCAAATTTTTTTATAGCATGAACAAAACCATTACCGGTAGTTAGTAAAGTTTTACCATAATCTGTTAAATACAATTTAAATGTATTACCAGATAATGTAACATTATGTATATTTAAATAACCCATGTTAAAAGTCTATTGTTATAACAAACTGTTGTGCTCCGTCTCTTTCTACTGGTGATTGTAATTTTGCTATTGCCATTAAATCTGGAAAACCATTTTCGTTATCATACAAACCAATTTCACTTATTTTTGGTAGGGTACTATTTCCTAATATAGCATTATAATTAACGAAGGTTGGGTTTACGGAATTTGTAAATGACATGTTACCAACACCCAATGAAACTACATGTCTCATTTCATAAATGGTAGCCATTATGTCAGTTTCTACTGTACCATAAAAGAAATATTCATCACCGAATTGTAATTGTGATGCACCAGCGGAAGAAGCTGGTGGGACACTAACAAAATCATTATAAGTATAACCAGTTGGTGCGTAATAATAACTACATGGTGGATTACCCATTGTGTTGTTACCTGTTAAGTATATTGTTGAACCAACTAAATTATTTGCTGAAATAGTTGTCCCAGTAGTGTGATTAGGTATATCTCCAGTAGCATCTATGTATGACCATGCTCCTGGTAATGGGTCTGTACCATTTGTTACTTGGAATAGTATTAGTAGTCTGTCCGCTTCCCAACCTAAACCACTTGCTGACACATCTTGTAAGTATGGAAACTCTTGACCAAATGTTATAGCGACATCAAATACAGATTCATTAGGTCCTAATTCTTCATAAACGTAATAATTACAATGCATTCCTGTCATACCTGCTGTATTATCAGCTAACATATATGTTATATAAACTCTTTCATATGGATTAGAGATTACACCCGAAGTACATCCTGAACCCGCACATCCTGTTCCAGCAGCTATTTTTGAAGTTCCGGGTGCTGGTAATGTATAACTCCTATTAGATTTATAAGACATTGCTGCTAATAATTCTTGGTCATCTATTATAACTGTTTTGTAGTCTGGAAATACCTTTCCAACAACATTAGGTGTATTTCCACTACCTATGTTATCATCAGTTAAATGAAAATATCGTAAACCATCGTCATTCATATTTAGATTTTGACTAGATAGCATAACGTTTGGTGTTGGGTTGAATGCACTATTTATAGGTGGGTCAACATAGAATGTTTGCCCTAGTACTGTTTCGTCACCCATACCTGTACCGGTACCTGAACCAAAATTATCTTTTTTATGCCACATTAACCAAGGCATATGTATTTTAAAGTTTCTTGCAGCTCCAATATTATTGATATTTGATGGAAAATTATAAGCTTCCAAAGCAAATTTCTCACCATAAAAATCTGTTGTAGAGTTATTGGTGTAGTGTATGATTCCTATGCATTTTTGGTTCTCCGGAAGTACTACTCTAGGTTTATTTTCCGAATCATAATACCACGTACCACCTATATTTCCATTATACGCGTCTACTTCTTGTGAACTAAAACTTTGTCCATCATTACTACCATACCCAAAATATTCTTTAGACCCACAATAACCACTTGAACCGTATTTGTTGTAATCTTCATAAGCTGATGTTATTCCTGCTACACTTTCAGCCCAATTTATATTTAAATTCCAAATTTTTGCGTCATTAGTTGATATACTACAACAATCATTAAATGCTAGTGTGTCATCACACCAATAAGAAGTTGTGTTAGGTATATTGTAGATGCTACCTGTTGTGGTCATTGGATTACCTGAAGTTGCTGGGTATACCGCCATAGAAACACAATTAGAAACAACACCTTCAGAAGCCCAATTGGGTACTGCTCTATCTAAAGTTAAAACTATGGTTCCTGTTGTCGCTGTATAATATGTCGCACTAACTACTTGATAGAATAGTGTTTGTCCAGCGGCTGAATATACTAATTCTGAACAATTATTACCAGAAAAAGTATAAGCTATGGATACTAAATCACCAACAAGTGGTGCGTAAACTTGTGAACTACATGAAGCTGAAGTTAAAACAACAGTACTTGTTCCTGTCATACCAGAAGAACATACGGTCCAATTAGATGATAAAGCGTAGTGACTACCTGTATTGGCACTAAAATTGTGATTACCCGCAGTATTAATGTAAGGTCCTACAGCTGGTACAGTAAAAAACCCTCTTGTTGTAGCACTATTATATATTTCTTGTATTGTGTGTTGTGGGACAGTAGGCCCAAAAGTGTCTGTAGAGTTTATCCCACCATTTAAAGGGTACTTTATATGTCCCTTATTTTTAGCTGGATAAGGGTTTAAATTTTGGGCGTTATGTTCAGCTTGCAACACATTTAATTCTGGGTAAGCAGCTGGTAATTGGGAATAACAATCATAACAAACCTCACTATCACCTAACTGAAATAACCCTATATTTAATTTACCTTCAGAAAGTTTTTTTCTTCCAGCATCTGTTAATCTCGCGACAATCGCTCCTTGTGTACTGTTCTTAATTATATAACTCATATTTTTTCTTTATTTATAAATACATTTTATATCACTTTAATATGCACCACTTGCATTAAATTGTGGTGAATAAAATGTATCTCTAGTTATTTCAAATGTCACTCTATCTGTTTGAGACTGACTTTGTATTGTTTTTCCATTAAGTATTGGGTAATGTCTTCTTATTATAACGTCATAAGAATATTTACCAAATGTAGGTAATTTTAATACTACGTTTTTACTGATGTTGCCGACCTCATTAATACCTATGGTATTTTTATATTCTCTTATGTTGGAACCGTTTGAATCAAATAACCTTACTATTACCTCATCTACAGTTGTTTTATCTTTAAAATAAGATATTGGTATAGTTGGTGTTTTAGTTGCTGTAAACCCTATCAAGGTGTATATTGTTCTGTACCACATGGTTATAATATCACCTGTTTTGTAGGTATCTAAGCTACCTAATAATTGAATTTCTGTATCACTAACTTTTTGGAAATCCTTATTATTGAACAACATGGCCCCGTTAATTGCAATCACCACAGCACCTACAGATTGTTTATCTAGATTAATATGGTAATAACCATCTTTTTTAAATATTGTTTCTGTGGATGTTGTAGTTACAGTTGCTGGAATTTGTACTGTTTGGACATGCGACCCCCCTCTAATATTATATATAAATTGTATATTGTCACCATTTTGTACAGTTTCTTTAAAGAAAGTGATTAGTCTGGTACTTCTACTAAACATATAATCACCATTATCTGGACTTACATTATACGCGTATGCAGCACTACTAGACGCTCCTGATAACCCTTTTTTCATTGTAACCCCATTAACAATCACTATTGGGTCACTACTCCCTTCAGTATAATTTAATACATGAGTAAAGTTCTGTGCACTCCAAGCTTCTGATATCCCACTATTACTATTATCGGTTTCTTGCATGTCTTGTACAATAACATTTTCTGCGTTAATTTGAGCCCCTTCTTGTGGGAGTCTAAAACTATCTAAGGTTAGTGTTGGTACTGGTGGGTTGGTTAAAACCACCATATAATAGTCGTTAGTGAAATCTATTTTTTTGCTAGGTGGGTACTCAGCGGTATCAAACCATTGGTCTGAATCTGATTTTTTGTCTTTAGTTAGATAACTAGGTCTTATAACAAATTCCCATGATGTATTAGTTGATAAGCCTGAAAACGGTATGTGTGTAGTTCCGGTACACACGAATCCACCTGTAGCACTATCTACACCACAAGGTAATGTATCAAAAATAAATTCATAATCAGGTAGTGTAGCCACCTCTTCGGTTTCAAACACATACGGGTAAATTCTAAATTTAGGGTAGCTATTACCGAATATTAAATCGTCTGTGTTACCACCAAAATAAAACGTCATTTCTTTTGTTTTGTCAGTAACGGAATTATATACAGGTAAAGCAGGTAAATTACCTATAGTTGTAGTTGGTGTAACATTAGGTTTTGCTAGTTTTGGTACTGTAGTTGTTGGTGTTGGTGTGCTTTGTAGTGTTACGTTAACTTTTGGCCTAACTACTGGTACCCCTTTATTACATCTATTAGTAGTTTTAGGGCTACATTTCTGTGTTGTTATTATATTAGTGGTTGACCCACTGGTTGCTAAAACATTAACTGTATTAGAAGGACCTTCTAAGTTAGATTTAAAAGTCATATGGTACCAATTACTTTGTGGTTGTGAAGACTGCCAAATACCAATTCTACCAGGTGATTTATATTTTAACAAAGAATTACTATCTACCCAATCTGGTGCTGAATAACTATTACCTGACCAACTTGTGCTATTATTTAAATCAAAATTTATATCGTATATTGGGTTGTATGGTCTTGCGTCACCTATACTACCGTTAAGTGGGTCGGTGAACTCAATTTTAAATATAGTTTTTGCTCTAGTTACACGAACCCTCACACCCTGTAATGCTGACCATTGTGTTTGGTTGGCTACGACTGATGTATTCCCACTATTTGTTAGTATTGTAGTTAGTCCATATTCTGTGTTACCTGTAGTTGACGATGTACAACCCGCGTTACATAATTTAAAATTTGGTGTTGTATATCTATTAAATCCATAAGCACTATTATTACTGTTATTTCTTACTGATACCAGTCCTGAACTAACAGTCATTGTTAGTGAAAGATTATGTCTAACACCTATTGGTCCATATAAACCTAACGTATCTCTAAATGAGTGTAAAAGTAAAGCTACTGTGTCATCATCTGTATTTGTTGAGTTTACTGTTACTTCCCATGTGTAGTTATCTGATGGACATGCACTAACCAATCCCGTAGCTTGTGAATTATTAGTATTTGCCTGTAATTTTCTAAGGCTTCCACCTAACACATTACTAGCTAAAGCTATTTTACCACTTGCATCAACAGTCCTATCATTACTATCAACATCCACATTTCTAATACCGTATGTACTTCCTGTACACATTGAAGCTCTTGGGTTACCGTAATGTCCATAATTTTCTCTCGGGTCCAGAGTTAACCATTTTACTAAGGGTAGTTGTGATGTGGTTGGCCATCTAATAATAAACTTTTTAAGGTAGGTGTTATAATAAAATTTACCTATATCACCATTAGCAGTACCTACTGATGGTCCGTCAGCATTACCTTCTTCCATTACGATATTATATGCCCCCAAATACCAATCTGTACCACTATCTGTTAATCTATTTGATGTAGCACCCGTATATAACCAAACTTTTGGGTCATCAGTATAAACTGTCCCATCTTGGAATAGTCCTGAGTCTACTCTACGAGCTGACGCCCAACCTGGTCCCCATCCAGCTGCAAAATATAAAGTATAGGCAGCAAAAGGTACAAAAGCACCCCATTTTGTATGAACATCTGTCATACTCCAACCACTATATGTTAAACCACTATTGTAGTCAAATTCAGTACAACCGGAACTATATTCTACATTATCAACTGTTGGTCTATTTTCAACCATGGTAACACTATACACCCCATTATCTAAATTTGTAAAATTATATGATGTATCAGCGGAAGTACCATAATAAACATCTATTAATTTATCAGATTTTCTTAATTCATACCTAAAATTTTCACCTAGAGTGGTTGCTGTGGTAACACTTATTGTGCATTTTTTATTTGTGTCTGTAACACATGAATTATCACTTAAACTAACTTCCATTGTTGGTTTAACTAACCCACCTATAGTAAATGTTGTTGACCCTGTATTACCTCTTAAATCTGTTATTGTGCCCGTATATGTGCCTTCACACAAATTGTACACCCCAAAAGTATCCGCTGTATATGAATTAACAGAACCTGACCAAGAAACACTATAGGGTGATGTACCACCGGAAACTGTTAAACCATTTATATAACCACTACAAGAACCACTTAATGTATTTCTTAAAGTGTATTGACTAAAAATTATATTTCCGTTATTTGTTGGCATTCTTTACTTTATTTTACTTCTTTAGGACAAATCACATCATTAGGTAAACATTCATTAATAGTTTTACAGAAATAAGTTCCCTTAGGACATATCCCACTTAAACCTTTTTCTAAATCACTATCACCATTACCTTGACCACTACCTACTACTAATAAACTTTCTTTTATCGAGTTAGGCGTTAGAGGATTATCTATTTTTTCTATCCTTATTTTTTCTTTTTCTTCTTTAGTAATTACTTCATCTATAGAGTCATCTCTAATCTCCTCATCTGACTTATCTTTTACTTTTTTACAGCCCTCCCTACATTTTTCTATTGAGGAGTATTGACCTTTTAAGTCTTCAAAACATAACCCTTCAAAGCATTCGTATCTAATTTTACCTTCCCAAGCTGAACCTGTACCTGAACCTGTACCTGAACCTGTACCTGAACCACACCAATTATTCCATTCACCACAACCAGTTGGTTGGTCTGGTTTACACCCTCCTGGTTCACACCTACAACCACACTGCCTTTCTGTACAAACCTTATTACAATCTTCTATACTACTAAATACACCTTTAGGACTTTCTATACAACTACTTGAGACTCTTGTTGGTGATAGGTCTGTTTTTCCTCTAGCATCAAAATCCGCAAATGTGGTTTGTCTAACACAAGCATAGAGTTTTTTGTTGCCAAAAGTTCTAGTAGATTCACATTTTTTTACACAATCATCCTTACTTCCAAATAAACCTCTAGGGTCTTCTATACACCCCATATCTCCTGCACAAGTATATCTACACTCACCATATTCACAGTCTGTGTTTGGTTTTGGTGGTCCTGGATTTGTCCCACCATCTTCTTCGTCGGTCACCTTTGGTTTAACACCTTTAGGTTTTATAGGTGTTACCCCTGGTTTTATAACCTCATCAATTAAGTTCCCATCTTCAGCACAATGATTTATAACTACTGGTTTACAAGAAGGACTCATTTTTTGACAGTGTTCATTAGCTCTATTTATACAATCAAAACAATCGGTTGATTTGTTATCTGCCATTATTTCAGATATTCCGAATATAGGGTCTATCCCTAACTTATTAGCTACTCTTTGTCCACACTTACAATAATACTGACAATTAACTGTTGGAGGTTCAACTCCTGGTTTTGGATTGACTATAGTTATTACTTTACCGTCTATAGTTATTTTTTTATCTTCATTGACTATTTTCCATTTATCTGGTGTAGTTTTATGTAAAATATCATATGACGTTAATGGTTTTTCTTTTGTACAAGGTTTAAATAGACCACATTTAGGTGTTATAACAATATAATGAATTATTTGTTTTCCGTATAAGTCTTTAAACCTGTTTACTACAACATATGAATGACGTTGTTGTGGGAATTTATACAAACATGTAGCACCGTAATCTTGATTATATTGTGGTAAACACATTTTAAAAATGCCATTCTTTAACATTTTAGTCATGTAGTTAATGGTACCATTTTTTAACGTATAGTCTTTTATTGTGTTATTCTCTATTAAAGTTTGCCATTTATTACTTGGTCTTCTTGTAACTTTGTCCCAGTTTAACACATTATTAGTACCACTACTATCTATAAAAGTTAAATCATTAAATGTTATTGTACTAACTTTAGGTACAGATATGGTGTTACAACCATTATCTGTTATAAATAAAGAACCATCTAAGTTAACTGTTCTACTATTATCACCAACCACAATATCAAAACCTTCGGATTTTTTAGTCGGGTCAAAGAATAATTGTTTCTTACTTACACTTGAAGCTGATTTAATAGCTCTAAAAAATGGGGCCTCTACTTTTTTTCCCAAATCATTTAATTTATGACCTAGATTTACTGTTAGTGTTGATGTTCCCCCGGTCCCTAATTTAGATGTTGTTTCTGCTACACAACTATATTTAAGTTGGACTTTGTCTCCCATCCCTAAATTAATAAATCCTGTGTCTACACTGATGTCACTACTATATTCAAATATTGTACTAGCTGATGTTCCTGTAAGATTACAAACGGTAAACCCACTAGACTCTTTATCAATATCTGTAACTTGTAACTTTAAATAATTATCAGCTACTCCATCATCACTAGTTCTTAACACCCTATATTCGGAAAGTGTACTTTCTGTTCCAGCAGAAGTTGTTAGAACAAACGAAACCACAAAAGAAAATCCTTTTATACCATCGGTATTTGTACCTCTTTCTCCAGGATAATATTTAAAATCAGTATCCATCAAAGCTGTACTAGTTTCACCTATACCCGCATTAATTAACGAAGTATTTATCAGTCTTTTAATTTCATAATCAGTAGATGGGTAATTGCCTGTCATAGCGGAAGCATATACTTGACTTAGATACTCACACCACTTGGTGTCTTTGTAGGTGGCATTTAAATGCCCTTTATACATAAACCTATATAACCCACTACTTTGAGCACTATATGTCATATAGTCTGTTGAATCTGCTTCATTTATTATTAACCCATCGTTATAAACATTGTAAAAAGCATATGGTCTATAACTTTTTGTATAGTCATTAATTAGTGGTATTGGGTTACTTAAATTAAAGTCACTTATAGGTACTATTGTACTAGCTGATATGGAGGCTCCACTAATGGTTATATCGTGAGTGTTAGTTATTGCTGTTGTATAAGCTGAATATATGTTACCGTATCTACCGTGTGTGGTGAAACAAAAATCTGTATTACTATTTTTTTGTATTGGTGTTTCATTAAATAAAAAATCTAGTTTTTTTACCTGACTTGTTTCACCCTCTTCATATATACTACCTTTTGGGTCTCTTCCGGTATACGGAACACTATTTTCACCTATGTGGTAATATCCAATATAGTTACCACCATCTAATAATAATTCATTTCCTTCGGTATATAACCCATTTTGTCTACCTGATTTTGTAGACCCAATATAAGTTTTTTTACGTGGACATATTAATATTTCAGATATTAAATTTTGGTTGTCGTATGTAAATCTAACATCATTAAATTGATTTAGTGTTGACCTTTTAATCCATTGTGATATGTCAGTGTATACTCTGTTTACTTCTGTAGTCCTACCTTGTATATCAACTACCATATATTTTTCTTTACTACCTATTTGTTGACTTTTTAATTTTTCACCAAAAGCTATCTGTTGTGCTATTGTGGTAAACTTTAAAGATAAACACCTATTAACTGAAGAAAATATTTGATTGTCTCTTATTTCACTTGCCCAATCAATGACACTAACTTCTTTGCCGTTAATAACGATATTTGGTGATTCTTTTACCGCCCCCATTTTCACTTCTCTACTAATATTATACGGGATTTCTATTTTATTGGTGGACCCTAAATTAAAGTCGGTTAAATTTGTGTTAACTTTAAATTCATTTTCTATAGCATATACTTGACTTGATAGTAGTTCTAAAGCGTCGGGTTTTATATTTTGTTTGGTTAATTGTTTCTTATAATCATATAAAACTTCACCACTACCCATACTACTATTGTCTAAAGTTAAATAAACTGTTTGTAGTTCTACTTTTTTTCTTTCTAGTGTTACTTGTGTTGGTACTGAAATACTTGGTGTGAAACCCTCTATTATCACATCATCATTATACTCACAATTAAGACTTAGGGATGTCGTGTATTGGCCACAGTATTGACTTAGTATGTCCATGTCAAAACTTAACCCTTTAAGGTTAATTTTACTAATACTAGGCAATATCATTTTTATTGGATGGTGGACATTATTATTACTACCTGCTGGTAATGATAAAGCACCTACCTCATTAGGGCTATAGTAGTTTGTGTGTGATAAAAAGGCTCCGTACTCTCTTCCTTTAACTGACTCGAATGAATGTTTTCCATTTGTACCTATAAAGACCTCTAGTATTATGTCGGATTTATTCATCCCTATATCGTCCACATACGTATCTAACTTAACATATTTTTGACTAAACTTTAAGAAAACTCTTTTAGTGTTATTTTCAATTTTCACAAAAACTTCAACAGGAGCGTTAGTGTCGTATGTCAATACAAAACTTTTTCTTTTTTTAAAAGTTTTATTTTTAATTCTACCAGAAACATAGAATACGAATTTTATTTCGTCACTTAAAACTCTAAAATCAACACTACTATTATAAACTTTTGACATATCTATTTAATAACTAAAACTAGAACTACTTGTATTATTACTTGGTGTTGAGTACCCTACAGCACCACCCACTCCACTACTTGGAGTTGCATTTGTTGTTATATTATAAGCTTCAAGCCAACCCAATTTATTAGTACCAAAACATTTAAGTCCTTCTATAGTTAAAATACTATTGGTGGCACCTTGTTTTGTAAATACTGACTTAGATAAGTAATTATCTTTATTGCTATGATATCTGTTAGCTAACCTATTTGTAACCTGCCTAACTATTTGACTTCCAGTAGCTTGATTTTGATTATTTATATTATATTGATTTGCGTAACTAGATATTGGGTTGGTTGTTCCTCCAGATATGATATTATTAAAATATAGAGTTCCTGGTGTTGGTGGGGCTGGTAACCTCATACTCATAGGACTACTCATCATTTGTGGTGCTGGATATGACGTATAACCACTTAGTGAATTTGGTGTTATTACTATACTCATCATTTGGTCAAGTGACGTTCCTGAAGGGTTAAAACATCTATAGACGAATTTATCTCTATGGAATACGGAATTTTCTACTTTTTCACCACTTGTCCATAAAGTAGTTGCTGGAACCATTTTTTCTACAAGTTTTAACCAATAGGTTCCCAACTCTTTGATGTAGGACAACATCTTATTATAGGTGTACTTGTTATTATCACCACAAGAACCATAATAATCCTCTAAGTATTGTAAATATATTTTTTGTAATATAGGGTATCCACCTGTCTTACCATCATTAATAGTCATCCTATCCCTAACATCAATTAAAACTTTCCAGAAATTATTAAGGAATCTTTTAAAATGCATGTTTCTAGTATCTATACTAAAACCTGCTTTTGTTTCATCAAATGCATATATATGATGTAAAATTAAGTCTTCGTTTGGTGCTACATTATTACAGTCCAAAACACCAATCTTCATATCTTCCATAGTGTTTCCGTAGGTTTCGTAAGTTCCTAAGGGTATTGGGGTAGAACAATTATTTGATGAGCATGGAGGTTGTGTATACGCATAAAGTGTATAAACTGCACCTCCACCACCTTTTAACTTAATTTCACACCTAAAGAATTTATCTTTACCTGTTACCCAAGCATTACTGTGCCAATTTGCAATTGATGTTGCCGTACCATCATTGTTGTCGTCTCCCAGTATAGTAATATACCTGTCACCAAAAATAATACCTTCTTGTAGTATCCCAGTCCAATTATTTGTTGCTGCTAATTCACTACTTGTTACATTTCCTTTTACAAAACCTATAATCGTACGTGGTCTAGCTTGATTTACACACAAATCAAATCTTAGTATAGCTCCTTTGGACCTTCTAAAGTGTCTATGTGAAGCAAATCCTCCATCAAATACCGCAGTACCAGTAGATTTAAATTTACTACCAGTAAATGGGTATAAATTACCATCAGTATTATTAACAATTTGTTGGGTTATATTTGCCTTGTACCATTTATCTGGTGTGGTTCCACTATTAACAACTGGTTTTTGGAATTTACTGTATAGCGTTCCTCCTGTCATAGTTGTGTCGGCACTAAAGAAACAATCGTATTCAACTGATTGTTTATAAACATCATATACTAATGCTTGACCTATGTTTAAAGCTATGTCAACATTTTTTACATTTAATACCAATCTATCATCTTGTGTTTGATAGTAGGATGCTCTTGTGTCGTAAACCCAGTCTCTTGTCTCTAATTGTGGTTCTTTTCTATTCCATGATTTTTTATCATCAATCATTTTTGTTAAACCAAAACCAAAATACATATGTGGGAATCTTCTAAATCTGTCTAAATATGGTGCTTTAACTCTATTAGAATACTCACCACCAGTCCAAAAACCACCCCATGTAAAGTTTTCAAATTTATTTACTATAGATGGTGTACACCCTGTTAGAATAGATTTGTCTGGATTAACTACAACATCTGATTTATGTTCTTCATTTCTCTGGTACCACCCTGCTCCTCTTTGGAAGAAAAAATTATTTGTTACTCTTGGTCTCACTGGGAAACCTTCGTCGTCTATAGGGTAGTCACTTCTTTGGAAGTTATGTGATGTTGTTCCTGTTTCATAGTACCATTGAGCTAGTGGTACACTGTAATTTATTGTCTGTGAGGAGTATGTCCCTCCAGATATGACACTCCAACTCCTATCAAATTTATTAGGTAGTTGTGTGTAGTGGTATGTACCACCTGTTAATGAATTTGCTAATAATTGTCTATCATCCCAAACAAATGTTAATGGGGATTTCATACTAATTTTCTTATCAGCTAAAACAACATATTCATTAAACTCTATTAATGCTTCTGGTGCACCAACTAGTGTTAGTAAAAATTCTATAGCTTTTCTTGTACCCTTAGATTTAAACAAGTAACCAGTGTTTAATAGTATTCTTCTATATAATTCGATATCTAGTTCAGCTGGTGTCATACCGACACTACTACCTGAATAGGTTGGTTTAGTCACACCTAACACACTATCTAGGAAACCAACTTTATCTAACGTACTTGGAGTTGACCATCCTAAGGTTCTTGCAAAATTCTTAATTAATTCATTAGGTATGTTATTTTTACCATCATAGGTAACGTTGGTCATATAGGCTATCCCATCTACAAAAGTTTTTATATCATCAAAACTTCTACCGTATATTTGTAATGTTTTTTCTACTTTTTGGTCGGAGGTATCAAACTCTTTTAGTGTTGGGGACGTTAAAAATCTAGAAACTAAATTAGTTTTTAGGCTATCTAATTCATCTCCTACGTTAGCTAATCCTTGTAAATATGTTGTGTATCCTGAACCAACTATATCAATATTGACATCATCACTTAAAGGCCATGTTTTACTAATATAGTCATAATATTTTACCCCAGAGCTGGTTTCTTTTACTATTTTAAATTTAGCGGTATAAATAGGTTTAACATCCCTAGTCATTAGGAAAGCTTCAACACCTTTTAGTGATTTTAATTGTCTTTCACTCTGTTCTGAATTAGGTTTTATATAAAACTTTTTATTAGTTGTGTTAATAGTTGGTCCGAAAGGTTCTCCCGCAACACTAACCACTATAAAAGAAGAACCTAATGTTTGTGCCGTAAATTCAACAACCTTGTATTCTTTAGTACCAATCTTATTATTAAAGGTTAATACATAGTCAACATACTCCTTCGTGAAATTCCTTAATGGACTTACTTTTCCTTCAGCTATTTTAGTAATAGTGCTAGCTGTACTACCTTGGTTTTGTAAATTTAATATTACTTGTTCTGGAGTTAAATTCCCATCTAATAAATCACCATTAGTTGTAAATTCAACATTAAATGGGTTGGATATGTAGTTAACGTCACATTTAAAGGTGGTTCTATTTGTGGTGATGTCGTAATTTATGTCGTATGCTGTAGTATATCCTGTTGTTTCATAAACATCTGTACCATCAAAATATAATGCTGCTGGAAATATATTTACAATATTTTCTACAGCTACATTTAACCTTTTTTTAAGTGAACCGTATAAGACAAAACTACTTAAATCACTAGTATCATTATTTATAAAAACTTCTATATTATTACTTGCGGTTTGTTTAGCTATTTCTAGGTTGGCAATACCTAGTGTTGATAAGGTTATTGGGTTTGAGAAACTGTTTATTTCATATCCTGATGATGTAGGGTTACTAACATCTTGTACAAATGAAAATGTACTATTAGTCATTTGTGAAGAACCGTCAGTTATTTGGTTACCTACTAAATTGTCACTAAACGTTTCACTTCCGTTTGGTGGGGCTGGTGGGTATCGGAATCTATTACTTGCCATAATCCCGAATTTAAACGTTTATATTAGTAAATATCTTACCGAAATCTATATTGTTACCTCTGTTTTGTCTAACTTCATATAATTGGTCATTATATTGGTCTCTTACTTCATATAAATCGTATTGAGCGTAAATATTATTATTACCAGATAAATCATATAGTGTGTAAATACCGTCATCAAGAGATTTAGTTTGATTACCGTATGCTGCTATCGCTAAAGTATCAAAGTCGTGGTCTACCATTTCAATCTCTAAAACTACTGGATTAAAAAATGTGTTAGTTATTATTACTTTTTGTCCTGGTTGACCTATAAATGGTATTGCATTAGGATTATTAGATGGTGCACTAGTTGGTGTTAGGGTACAAAATACTAGATTTGTTTGTTTATTTGTATATACGTATCTAGGTGATATTTGGTTTGGGTTTGATAGATTTGCTGTAACTGGTTCACAAAAAAAGTTAGACGTTACTATTCTATAAAAATTATGTATTTTTTCATTATTTAATTGTAGATACTCTATCCTATACCCAACTAATCCATGTGGTTGGAATCTACTTCTAAATTCTGTAGGTACATTATTTAAATCGAATACTAGCCCTTTGACGTTTGGTAGTGATGATAGTATACCACAATCTATGATGTCTGTCCTTATTTCTGCTGGCCTAATATATACCGTGTATATCCCTTTATTAGCAAAAACATTAGATGGTAAATTTAAATTATATAACCCACCCATTACTTCTACACCAGCTGATGATGGACCTCCAGTTCCAGTCGCATGATAATATGGTGCAAGAACTGAATTTGCTTGTAATTTATATATATTTGCACTAGTAGTAGCGTCTCTATTAGCTGTTTGATGAATTATCACTTCCATATCATCTGGAAGTGCATCTGCTGGTCTTTTTATTCCGTATGCTCCTAATGCCATATATTAAGGTTGTTTATCAATTTTATAAAATCCTCTACCGTGTAAAGCTAATTCACCTAAGTTTGGTACTTGTCCTAATCTCTGTGGTCTTTCAAAAACAGTGATTTTACCTCTTTCTATGAATATATTAGACCTAACTTCTGGTCTTTCCACCACATTCATTAGCACCTCTTGTTTAGTTAGTGGTACTATACATCCTGTTACTTCAACTTTTTGTAGAGACATAGTTTTTTATTATAAATATCTAGGTACTCATTTATTTATCCAATCACAGATATAATTTCTAACCTAATGGTGCAACTCCACCACTACCACAATTTTCACATATTTCATCAACACCACATGAAACCCATTGTCCAGTATAGTCATAAAAATTAACTATATCCCAAGTTCCACTTAAACCACTTCCTGTTCCGTCTGAGGAATCTGCCATAAAGAAACAATCACCGTTTGTTGGATTTCCATCATTTAATGGGTCTGGGTCAGTACCACTTCCACCAGCTACACAACACACACAACACCCACCTGATAAAGTACCACCATTAGGTAGATTCCATATTCCTGAAAGGTCTGGCCCTGTTGTACTTCCTCCAAGTCCACCAATAAAATCACCATCTGGAAAAATTATACAATCATTTATATGTAATGTCATGGTTGCGGGTGGGGCTGAAAATGAAGACATCCCTATTGATTGGTATGTTAGGGTGTCACCTGGAGCTATATATCCAGCTGATGTTAGGTTTGGTTCACAACATTCACATGTCCCAACACAACAATCTTGAGTACATCCGGTATAATCATCTAATGGGTATGCGTAATCGAATATATTAAATGGTCCTCCTGTTGTTCCAGTACCTAAAACTTGCCAACAATCACACCCAATACCTACTGTGGTACAAGGACAAGGACGAAGACCAAAATGATAAGAGAGACAACAGTGTTGATTTGCCCAACCAGTTTTAGTAGCGTCATAAACTTGACATGGTTGACCTGGATTAGTTGGGTCGAAAAATAAACCTGAATCGTTATAGGTAGTTGGTGTATACAGACTACCTGCTAGAGCAAATGCTGCACATGGTGTACCCCCAATACTACCAGGGGGAGTATACTTACATTGGTCATTTTGCATAACATCCTCAACACATTGGAAGTTGTTACATCCTACTATTTCTGAGTTATACACCGCTAAAGCGTTAGTATAGACATCAAACCAACTACTTCCACCTAATGATGGTGCTGCACCACCTGATGAACATGGGTTATAACCATTCATTATTTTTCCAGATAAAAAACCAGAATCTGGAGCTGCCATATATCCTGTAGCATATATGTCTGGTGGTAGTATCGGACATGGATAAAATGGGTTAGGTCCACTACCTACTGGTAATGGCCAAAATGGGTTAGGTCCCGGTGGTACATATGTAAACACATAATTCATTGGTAATAAATTTGGGTTTGCTTGTTGTATATGATAATCAATGAAATCAAATTGGTCACCAATAACAGTTGTATGACTAGTGTTATTACATTTTGAGTATTGGCTAAAGTAACCATTAGAGTTACATAACCACGACCAGCAATTTTCATTACAATCATTTATATCATCAAAAGCGTCTAGGTCATTCCACGGAAAATATCCTGATGTACAACCAATACCACCAGATAATCCATCGACACATTTGTATCTCAGAGTTTGGGTTCCTCCTGTATCACACTTTACACATTTTTTATCGCACGGTATCCACCAAGGTTTTGTTTTGGTTGCATGTTGGTATTGGGTTACTATTGTCCCACCTAATGGTGAGAACATGTTAGCACCATCCGCACTGTTACCTGATAAGAAATTACACCAATGTTCTGATGGTGAATACTGGTCAGGTGGTAGGTTTGCTATAGTATTTACGTCATGAACCTCATTTCTAACCCAACAACAACCTGGTGTATTAGGGTCTAGGACTATTTGACCAAAGTTCCAATATGGTTCTGTACTTGCCCATGTTACTGGGGCAGTATTTGTTATGGTTTGGGTTCCATCCCAACCATCATATGTTGATATTGCCATATTAACTTGAGGTGGTGCAAATACTGTTATTGGACTGTAGTAACCAAATAGACCGTCTTGATTGTAGTCCCATTCTGCATATGTCCCTACACAATCATTACAATCTGCTGGGGTCGGTGGTGTACAGTCATTTGTTAAGGTCATACAACTATAGTAACTATCAAAACATTGATTTTCACATGTATCACATTTCCAATCTAATTCACATGGTCCTGATGCGGCAACAACTGGTGTACATGGTCCAAGATTCATATGGGTAACACTATAACATTTACATGGTGTTACTAGAGCGTTAGGTTGATTTACTTGGTATTGTGCCCCTGATGGTAACTGACATGTTATACAACATGGTTGTGGACCACTATGTGCTTGTTTTATTTTTGCTTTTTCTGCTGGATTACCTGAACGTAACAGAGGTGATAAACTTTGGTCGTGATGACCTGAACCGTGACCTGAACCGTCAAAATCATTAATTATTATTGGTTCACAATAAGCCATACCAACTTGGGTATCACCTGGTTGACACTTACAAAGTGAACCTGGTCCAGAATTTTGTACTGTATAGTAAGCTCCACCTAGTGGTCCTGGAACCATCATACAACATATCTTACACGAATCATCACACACAATACCTTGAGAGTTCCAATCACTACATATTTGGTCACAAGGTGTATCTGCTACAGGCATCATACTTACTTGGGTACCTGGTTGACAAATTCCTGACCCAGGATAAGTTTCTTTACAACAACAACATGGTTCTGGTGGACACTCAATTGCACTAATATTATTACATGCTTGGTCACAAGGAAGATTCATTGGATTTAATGGTGATTGCATTGTAAATGGTACGCAGTGTCCGAACCCATCGTCTTCACAACAACAACATGGTTTTGGGTCAGGTTCTGGTTCACAACAATATTTACAATATTCTTTACATTGCCCTAAACTAGAAAATGGTGTCCCTCCATTATTATAACTTACTTGGTTTCCTGAACCATCATGTCCATAAACATTATTACCGTAACTTGCATTTGATGATATTTGATTGTCTATCCATGGGTATTCTTCTATACAATTTGTTTCTTGGTATGGATATGATGGGTTATTATCGTCACACCACCATCTTTCTTCATATACTACAGGAGGACAGTCTGGGTCACAAGGAATCCACATTAAATCAATACCATACTGTGGTAATCCTGAGGTATTTAAAGCATTCATATATAAATTATAGTAATCGGAAGGTAACATTGTTGTATTATATGATGACCAATCAGCTGAATTTAACACCATTATATAACAACACCCATCTTGTGTTACAACATCCCCATAATAATAAGGTCCTGTACTATTCCAGTTTGGTACATTAAATAAATCTGCTCCTGTAACTGTAACATACTGTGTTATTAATGTACCAGTACCATTATCATAAGAATATGGGTGGTCACCAATACATTTTTCACACTCACAACACCTTTTATTGTTTGCTGTCGCAAAAAGACAACAAGCTAAAGTGTAACAAGGTGGTGGAAAACCAGGGACTGGATTAACTTGTGTAGTTGTAACCTCACATTGACAATTATCATTACATTCAAATTGACATTGTTCTTGACAATCTGCTAATGCTGTAGGACCTGTAAATGGACCTACTATTAATGTATTAACGATTGGGTATGTTGTACAACCTAATATATCATCACAATAATAATCTGGTGGTAAAACTACACATGGTTCTTCATTAACAGCACAATCTGCTAAGTAACTATAACAATCATGACAATCACAACCGGTCCCTCCCCCTGGGTTTAGTGCGTTACAATACCAATTTAAATAACATTCACCGGTTATATCACAATCACAACAAAATTGACATGCTGCTTGACAGGAAATCAAATCTGGGAAATATGCTGTAGGGTCTGTGGCTCTGTCTAACTGACCAGTACCAATTAAATTTACATCTGCTAATCCTAAAATGTTAGAAACACAACCACCAACATTATTAGCATAGTCATAGTGACACCAAAACTCGTCTGGTACTTTTGAACAATCACAAGGTGTATCTGTAGATGTTGCTAAATAACAACCTAGAGCATCGATATATGAAGTCCCAGCACAATTTGCTACGTTCCCAACAAAAGTACATACCGTAACACCATTAGGGTCACAACACCAATTACATTCTGCTTGACAATTTGTTAATGAGGTAAAGTTTGTAGTGATAGGGTCTTGATATTGCGGATGTCCCACACTTATTTGTACACAACCAGTACCATCAACATTAACCACTGGTGGGTAATTACTACTACAATCATCACTATCATCACAATACCATTGGTCTTCTGGTTTTGGACAACAATCTGGTAATAAAGCGTTGACTGGGTTTATACCCATACATTCATTATATGATATGTAACTATAGACATTTGGTGGACAATCGGTTGGTACTGGGGAAATACCACTTATTAATTCTTGTTGTAATGTTATACAATCTGAAATACATGGTCCAGCTTGTGGTGGACAATAACATTGTGCCTCACATTCTGGAGCACCAAAATCATCACAGTTTGACGAATTATAACAATTAAATAGGTGTCCTGTTCCTAACGTTGGGTTACATCCTATGTTTTGACATCCGTCTGGAGTACATGAATAACCTGGGTCAAAATCAGAAGTACAAGCAGAACATGGGTTATATAATGTTCCTTGCCACGGGAATGGTATTGGTGGGTCTCCTGGTGTTTGATTACAACTTCTCCAACAATTTGGTACACCCATATGTGCTGGGTCACCTGGTGTGAAATGATTACAATCGTATGTTGTTGGGTCACCTGGTGTAAATGGTGCACCAAGATAATCACAATGACATTTAAAACAACAGAAGTCAGTATCTGTATCACCCCAATAAACTGCATCATTCATATCATATCCTGGGAATAAACTATTCCACGCTCCCATAGAATTTACTGGTGGTAGACATGCACAATCACAAGTTTCATCAGCTGGGTCACAACACGTTGGTTCAGTAGCTGGTGCTACTGGTGGACATAAAGCATTAGTACAATCAAACATAAAACACCAAGGTTTGTTAGGGTCATAAACATACCCAAAAACAGTTGGGTCGTTACATCCAGCAGGTGGACCTGGTTGTACAAAAAGTGATATTTCATATGAACAAGGCCAATCACCTAGTGGTGTAGGTATACCGGTTGGTGGATATGTATTAATATTTAGGTTAGATGCGGGGTCATCATCACATTTCGCATAACAACAACCTTGATTTGCGTAACAACAAGCTGTATAAGTACTATAACCTGTAAAATTAGGGTCTGGGTCACTAGGTTGCCAGTTTAATGCGTTTATGTTATTCCAACTAATTCCTTGTTGACATCCAACATTAACACTAGGGGTTTGTCCTGTATCAGCAAAACAATCCCAACCCCATTCACAAGTACAAGCTGTCATACATTCAGCTCCTGTTTCGTATGATGGAATACCATTTAGACCACCACCATCGTCCGGACCATAAACATCTGGATTTTGTGATATTAAAGTTGGACATGGGTCCGGATATGAATCTACACATGGTGGTGAAACATTACAATCACATGTCCAACAAGTTGCGGTTTGTGAACAACCAGTTACACAGGATAATTCGTCTGGGAATGGTCCTGCACCACCTGGAACAGTTAGTGGGTATGGTGGACACATAGATAAACTATAACACGGTATACACGGACTTTGGTATGGTCCTGGTGTAGGTGCTACATAAGGTAAAAATGGGTCTTCACACCACCAACTACAAGCAACATCACCCACAACATTTGCTACACCGTAATATATCAACATATTGTTTTCACAATCAGCTGATGTAGCCCAAAGTGTTGTTGGTGGGTCTTCTGAACCTACAGTTGCACCTGGTGTAGGTAATCCCCCCATAGACGTACACCCGTTTTCACAATCCCAAGTCCATATAGTATTAATACAACATTCAAGTATAGCCCCATTTGGTGTTATGTCTACTGGTGGTGTTAAACTATTATTGATTGTATTTGCTAAAATACCGTTATTACAATCATTCATGGAATATAAGGGTGATAGGAATAACCCATTATTATAAGCTAGGTCAATAGGTGTCGTTGATGCTGCACCAACACTAATCATAGTATTAATGTAGTTTACTGAATTTATAAAACAACTTATTTCACTACAACAATTAACACCTACAGCTGTAGGTGTTGTACATGAATAAGCTGGTGGTTCACAGTAATCTAGACAGTCTGCTTCACTATCAAATGATAGTGGTGTAAAATAAAGTGGGTCACTTGAATCTATTGGTTCACATCCTAAACAACTAAACTGGTCAGTACATTTCCATCTATTTTCAAAACATGTACCACCGGATAAATTAGCATCACAGTCTGCCCAAAACATTTCACCCGTAACAGTAATAGGGAACCCAAATTGGTCAAAGGTATCTAAAGTGGCTCCAGATATCATAATACACTCTAAATTTTGTGCTGTAGCTAAAGGACATGCTTGCCAAAATGTTGATGTGTCTGGTTCACCATTACCAGAATTAAATGAACAAGGGAATACAGGACCTATATTTGATTGCAAACATAAGTAACAAACCCCATTATAAGTTACTGTGTCATTTTCAAAATAAAAGTTAAATCCTTGTTGGTATGGTCCTCCAAGCCAACCAAATCCAGATGAATTCATTTGACCGATACTCCAAACACCGTTTATAGGTGGTGCTGTTATACAATCTGAGTCACAATTTGCCTCAGGCCCTTCTGTTGGGCAAATCCAACTTACACACCCAATATAATCCCATTCACTTGTATACTGCATTGTATAACCTGTAGGTGGGTCTAATGTACCACTTACCAAAGCTTGATAGCAATTTCCGTATTCACCCTCAACAAAGTCACCAGCATTATAAAAATTACCTGGACTATAAACAAATGATGTTAATGAATAGTCATTACATGGGGTGTTTGTTCCTGGTGGACATGAAACACATTCAGGTGAACATGCTTCCCACACGTGTGTATATACACCAGCATCGTTATAGGTACCTTCTTCCATCATAACAGGTGCAGTACCAAACCATGGGTCTGATGATGATATGTTTGTTACTGCCATATAACAACAACAAGAGTTAAATGTTACATCATAAACAATATCACCGATACTGTAGTTTCCACTTGGTGACCAATCTCCAACAACAACGCCAGGACCAATACTATGTGGGACACCAGTAACTCTATCTACATATTCATCTTTAGTAGTACAATATTCACAATCACCAGAAGGACATGCTATACATTCTTCTGCACCCCAAGCTAAATTATCTAAACCACAACTTGTAGCTTCAAAAATAGTAATACCATTGTTAAAATCCCAAAATCTTATAGGTGTATCTCCGTCCGCTGTACCTGTTGAATTGGCTGCTGATGATATTGTATATGCTGTATACATCGGTAAAGCAATCTCTATAGTCCCATAAACTCCCGTTAAAAAACTATTTGTTATTGGGTCTAGTACGTCCCCACCTATAGGTACTGTAACACCCGCATTATATCCTGGAGGTAAATTTGCCGTACTTAAACTTGTATATGTTTGAAAGTTACCTAATATGCTATCTGTTACCCCTGAAACTGTAAAGCATGGTTGGCCTCCTTGTGAACCTGGTCCAAAAGTCATACCACTATATTCATTTATGTGTGTAGCAGAATCAAGAGGCATATCTGGGTAACTATTAAAATATCCTGTTGAGGAACCTCCCGCAGCATTTCCTACAAACCCCGTAGGTCCCAACACTGGATTTGCCTGGTCCATTTGTAATGTGAGATTTAGTGACGATATTGGTGACCCAGCCATCACAGCATAAGTCTCTAGAGGAACGACTATCACCTTTGATGAACTTATTGGTCCCCATGGTGTGTCTTGTGTTATAGTAATAGTGTATTTACCTGGATTAGTATAGGTATATAGTGATTGTGTAGTTAAACTAGGATAGTACAATATTTGTGTTGTATTTCCAAACTCCCCCCAATCTATAGTAAATGGTGATTTTTGGAATGTTTCATAATAACCAAAATCAGTGGTATTACTTACTAGTACTTGCATTCCCCCTGAAGATACTCCTGAGAATACAAAATTTGCAAAAACATCTTGTTGTGATATATTACCATCCCACAGTGAATAGTGCCCTATATCATTAAAATCTTGACTTATAAAAATTGGTATTTTACTTACGTTTTGACCTAAAGGGCTTTCACACTCACAACCAAAGGTGTTAGGTGTTATATTAACAGGACTAATACTGGTTTGTCCTATACTTATTACACTCCTTGTTAAATCAAAACTATCTGTATGTGTAATACCCGATAAAGTAACATTTAGACCTTTAAAAAGAACATATAAAAACCCATCTGAACTGGTACAATGGTTAGGACTACTTGCAGGACCTGTATTCCATAAAATCACGCATGGGTCGGTCGGTGAACAATGTTTTAACTCCTCTGGAAAAGTGTTTAATATATCACCGTTAATTGCGGACATTACATCAACACCTGTAGTGTTATACATAGTTATTCCCGAACAGTTAATACTTGTGTTTATAGGCCAAAAATTTGTACCTCCACTACAAGGTATATCCCAATGTATATCAGGATTTATTCTTTTTATTCTAAATTTTTGTATTTCCATTTATTATATTATATACTCGTACCATCTTATTGGGTTTATTATTGCGTCCATACCTTTTTCACCTAAAGTTACACCCATAGTGTAAGCTATATTGTTAAATTCCCTAACTAAATACTTATATTTTGGTGTACCTAGTTGGTCAATATCTAAATCTACTTGATAATAGAACCATTCTGTAGGTTCTATAGGTCCATTATTACCTGTAGGGTCGTCATTTAAAAATCTAACAACTTTACCAGTTTTTGCGTTAAAAAATTTACAAGACACATAAAAAGTCTCTATATCAAAAAGGTCTCTATTTTTCATCCAATGTATATAGTAACCTTCATCTTTTCCTCTTACTGGACCTAATTGTATTTTTGGTTCCCACACATCATACACCGGGGGAGTAATCCCTTGTGCTTGTTGTTGGTAGAACGCTACTGGGTCTTCATGGGGGTCTATAGGGACTTCATATTTACTACAGTTTGTGGTTGGCATAATAATGGTAAACATTAGTTTTTGTTCTGCTCTAATAGGTGTATCATAATAATCAAACTTCCAAAAACTTTGTGTAAATGATTTTCTATTTCTATATAAGTCACCATCTGTAAAATCAGCATTATTAAAATTAACACTGTTAGGCCCATAATTTGCATTAACACTATCAAAAAATCTAAACTCGTAATATATTTTATTTTGGTTCGTAATATTCCCATAGTAGTATCTAGTGGTTTCGTAGTCTTGAATCATATTGACTGCGTCTTCCAATTCTATATTTTCCCAATCAGTAATTAATTGTTCTCTACCTACCTCATCAAATGATTGACCTAAAGGTATGGTAACATTTTTTTCTCCTGGTTTTACTCGTATTTGTATTCTATTCACAGACATCTCCGAATTCATTTATAATAGTTATAGTTCTAGAACTATACCCATATAGTAAAGGTTCTATTGTAAATTCAACATTTCTATATGGATAATGTGCATCATTTAAAAATGGGTAACTAACACCAAGTTTTTTAAAATCCCCAAGTTCTTCAAATATACCAATCGGTAATATGGGTCTCCATCTATGTGTTGCTTCAGATTGTAAATATTTTGCATATTGTGGTGACTGTTCAAAATGCTCACTATAATCTATAGTGTCTGAAAATTTTCTTACCGGTATTCTATGATGTGGTTGATATTTGTATTTAGAGTGTACGGTTGTTGCTGCACTAGTACCAACTTCAACCATAACATCAGTATTAAACTTTAAAGCGTGTCCTAATTCAGAAATAACATATTCTTTAAGTTCATATGGGTTATATTCTACAAAAGCTCCTCTAAATATATCCCCCTTAACTGGCAGGTTTATACCAAATTGCCCATTTTGTGTTAACCTAGTTGGATTTGTCGCATTATCAATAAATGGGTCTATGTCACCGGTATGTCTAAAGTTCCAATCCCACCCATAACCAGCTGGTGAAAGATTAGGTGCTGTTATCCAATCCCATATTAAATTACGATTTGTTGTAAAAATTGTTAAATAAAAATCAGAAACAGGCCTATTTAAGTTGTCATAATATTTTTCACGATTTATATCTACATTACAATTCCATAGATATGACCTAAAATCTTCTCTAATAACAGTTTTAGTTTTATTGTTTGGTGTTTTTCTAGCGTGAAAAACCCTACCTCTTTTTTTATATATCCCCTCTTCAAATCCGGCATTATCTAAGGTATATTCATTTGAGTTTGTAATTAGTTCGTGTTCGTGAACATAATATTGTGATGTTGTTTCTCCACTATTTTCTAAATTTAATATTCTTTTAAATGTGCCCACATCATCATTACCGTTAACATTCAATGCTTGACCAACTAAATTTATATTAATTACATATTCTTCACTGTTAACTAAACCATTACCAAAAAAATCAACTTTAAATATCTCTTCTTGTTTACTGGTTCCAGGTGGTACACCACCATAAGTATATTCTATATCAAGAGAACTTATTATATTACCACTACCAATTGGTGTGGGTGTGGGTTGGAGTTGTATATATTCCCCTGGTTGGATATTATGGGGCACTGGACATGTAAGTCTCGCAACTAGTTGGCTGTCTGGTGTGTCACCACTTATTACATCTAACTGGAATGGTATTCCATCTGCTGCTATAAAATTCATACCTGAAGAACCTGTATAATCACTGTAGTATGTCATAGATTGTCCGGTATTTGCTGAAACAACATAGGATATATAAGTTACCCAGTTATCTTGGTATGCCCCTAATTCTGTGAAATCCCCGGTAGTAATTCCTAACCCATATCTTTTTCTTGGGATAAAATCAAATACCATGGATGGTGGTGTTCCTATACATGGTGTATTTTTACATCCTACCCAATCAGGCATAAAATACATATTTTGTACATAATTATTATCATTAAAAAATGTCTCACCACTTATAATGTTATGATAAAGAACATCTATTTTGCCGTATAACCTATATGTACTACAATACCCTCTTTCATCGTTAAATTGGTCTACTAAATTTAATGAACGATTTCTTTCACCTTGTATTAAAGTTCTTCTATCTGATGTAATTAATGGTGTTATACTTACATCTTTATTCTGTGAACTCGCATATCTTGAAGCACCTCTAACAATTCTTATATTTTTTTCGTTACTCATTATAGTACTGTGTTAGATAATTCTTCGTCAACATATTTACGTACAAATGTGTTGTATGCTGTTTGTCCAGGTCTTAGACCAAAGTAATAAAACGATGGTTGTGAAAAATTTACAGAACCGGGTGATGTTGTGGTTAACGGTGGTCTACCATAACTAGGTGCCATGTCGTCTTGGTAATCACCAGCGTCAATAATACTAGACCAAACATTGAAATTAGATACCACCGTATTTAATGGTGTTCCTAAAGTGACAAATCTATATTCACCTAAGGTACCTGCCCAATCATTTTTATAAGTACCAAAACCACCACCTTCAATACGCCACGGATAGAATGGTACTGTTTGTGTTGAAGCTGATAAATCGTGATGTAAACAATTTAGTAGGTCCTCCCCTGACATAATAACTTGTGTCGAAGCTGTAAACATAAGTGGTTCCCACCAAATATCGTAATTTGCTGCTCCCATAACATTAATAGCGTGTTGTACGTACCCTGTACCACAATTAGGACCACCATCAGGACACACATCATTATGTGCTACAGGATACTCCAGTTGAGCGTTATTAGCTGCGGTTGTAGTAGGTGCTGTAGGACAATCACATTCGGTATCACCAACGTTGGTTTCATATCCATAAACACCAACCATACAGTTTTGCATTAAAGCTTGTGCAACATCACCACCAATTTCTTTGTGTGGTCTTGGAAAGAAGGTGCTAAGCATTGTATTAGGCCTATCCATTTTAATATTGTATATGTCCGATACTAAATCAGTTATGTCTTGGAAACTTGTACTTCCTATTTGGTCTGTTACTGAACACTCTGTTCCGAATCTTTCGTCTAAACAAAGTTGTTGGATACATTGATTTCTTGAACCCATATCCACTATTGTTGTTGGGAATAGTATGTGTCTGTCCATATCTCCTGGACCATGGTCACTACCACTACTACCAGCACCAATTACCCACCATGGGTGATATACACCATCATTATCACCCATAAAGGAACCTGGTGTACCAGTATTTACATTTCTTGTTGGTGTAGACCTATAGTAAAATACGTGTTCGATAGGATGTACAAAGACTGTTTTTTTACAAAAAGTCGAATCCTTATAGGTGTCGTGAACATCACCTTTAACATCTGTAAAATCTCCAATACCGAATTTTAGTTTTGCTTTAAATTGGAATTGGTATAGGAATCCTGTTACCCAATCATTTTCCCAGAAATAATTCATTATTCCATTACATAATGCAACAGAAACTTTTTCTCTACGTATGTATTGGTTGATTACATCCATGTTAAAATTCTTATTAATACACATAGGGTTTATACATATAACTTTAACATAACAACCACCACCAGCATAACAATTGTTGTCACCTGTACCATCTGCAGTTGAGTCCCAACCGAAATTATCTGGACAACATATTTCATCTTCATTTTCGTAGTTTGGACAACAAATATCATCACCCCATATTAAAAGATTAAAAGCACTACCAGAACCTGGTGCATTACCAACAGGACATGGTGATACTGGTGTACTAACACTACTATTACTCCCGCAGTTTGGGTCCATTAAACTACAACAGGTACTGTTTGATAACTCTAACATGTCTTGGTTAGCACCTGCTCTACATTTACACCTTTCACATTCAGGATATTTTTGTTGGTGTAGTGAGTATAATACAATACCAAATCTAAATCCGAAATAACTACATCCGGCTGGTTCACATTGGCATCCACCGGTAAAAAGGGCGACGGAGGCACACCCTAAAGAAGTTGCTATTGGGACTAAGAACCCAAATGGGTAGAAAGAGAATCCCCAACTCCAAACTGAAAAACTAACCCCTATAGGTATTAACAGGCACATTATTTGACAAAGTACCCATATTATTAAAAATACTATAGTAAATATTATTGATAGTACAAAAGCGAATACTCCGGCTAACACTTGTAAAAAGAAATATATAGCCCGTAATATTTCTAATAAAAACATATATAACGCTATCATAAATTTATTTCTTCTTACAGCACTATTTACTGGAAAAAACATTGCACTAGTTGCACATTGTTGGTCTGCTTCTGGTAATATTTCTTTAATTCCCGTAAATTCTCTTCTACCACCATGTTTTACATGGTCGTGAAATTGTGATGGAGAATAAACTCTATTAAATGTCATGTCATAAAAATAATCTTTACCGTCAGGCATTAATTCTTGTTGTGCGTGAGGTGGATAATCAGAATATTTTGTACTAAAAGAATATGACCTATAATCCACACCCGGCCAATCACCGTCAGAATTCCAGTTGTATTCCCTTAAATTAGGTACTAAATATGAACCTCGCCTAGCCTGTCTTGCACTTCCACTAGCTTGTTCTGGTCTTATCCTAAACCTACATCTAGCTCTCGTTGCTACACCAATTTCAGGGTCATAAGACAAAACTAGTTCACCAAATTCATTTGTTGTAATATGGTCAAGATTCATTGGTATGTGTTCCAACCAAGCACCACTAGCATCTATAACTCTACCTCCATTTTCTAAATAATACCTTTCCAACACCGGTACTGTCCCTCCTGTTGCTGTTGCATACCCGTAGGCGTCTGGGTCATATGTTGTAAATGGTGTGTACCTTATACAGTCTATAATTCCTGGTTTACTTATTAAACTACATAATTCACCCATGTGTTTTTTGGGTTTACAGTTTTTATTGACATAATCTTTAGATGTGTCAGTTGCTGTACTACCCATAAAAACAGCTGTTGGGTCTATTCTAATTCCGGAAACGCCTAAATCAAAATCTACTCTTGTTATGGCAGCTTGACATTCGTCTTCATCACCCCAAAAAGGATTTATATTAATTGTTTTTGTTTGGTTAACAATTTGTGGTAAACTATCTATATTATTATCGTCTCTAAATCTAGCACCGTCAAAATCTGATTCTGGAGCTCCTTTAAGTTTAAAATCTTCAGGTAACATAGAAAAACACCCAATATCACTTAAGTCGACATCCATAACTAGAGTTTGTGCTCCTATTGGTACACCATAAATCATAAAGTCACCAGCTTCATTTGTTTTTGCTGTGAATTTATAATATTTTTTATAGACATACTCAACATCTTGATTTGTTAATACATCATCTATTTTTGGGAATGTTCCTACTGGTGTATGACAAGCGAAGGTTGGGTCTTTGCTTAATAGGTTATACCTTACACCTTCATCATTTGTGTCAAAAGCTGCTTTATAGGGGTATAATTGTTTAATGACTTCATTCTCTTGGTCACTCTCATCTAATGGTACAAATATAGCGACTTTAGCATTTGGTATTCCAAAACCACCGTTAACTATAACTCTACCACAAACAACACCAAAATCTGCACACATCCTAGTGTATACATCACGTTGTGTTAATGATAAACTTAAAATTTCTAATAAATCAAAATCTTGTTTTAATTCAAATGTTAAATTTTGGTCCTTACCGACCTGGGTTCTTACCCTAAATGATTTGGATGCCATATATCGCTTTAATAGATAAATAGTTATTCTACTAAAACTAATAATAAGTTGTGTTGATTTTTAGTAAATAATACTAGAATGTTGGTTTTTCAGGTTTCTTAACTCTAATGGCTACATCTTTATTAGGAAATCTTATCTGTAATATCTCATTTGGTTGTGCGTAAATGGTGTCATCGATAAGTTGTATTTGTCTATTTGTTTGTGGTATATAAGGTTGTGTTGAGATGGATTGTGAGTACTCACCCCCTACTTTATTGAATACTTTAATGTCTACAATATTTAAAACTCCGGATTGTTTCATAATTAAACCTCGTAATTCCCCTAATGATATATCAACACCCATTTCAGATTTATCTATATCGAAATAATCACCAACCTGTGTTATAACATTGGTTACCACCTCTCCTTGGTTTGAGGATTGTTCTATTATTAAATCTATTGTAAAAGATAGGTCTATTACTTTTGCTGAACCAACACTAATATAGTCATTTAACATCCTATAGTTAGATAGGTATGTGGCAATATTATTTATAAGTGCTTGAGGTACCATAGATGTTAGTTTCCCACTTGGGGTGTATGATAATATGTTTAACATCACCTTATTTTCTATTTCCGTAACACCCACCTTGGCCGCTGCACCAAATATACCTGGCATAGTCCTTACTTTAGAAACATAATCATTTATAGTGACAGCTCTATTTTGAGCTGCAAAATTATAAGTAATGTAATTTCTTATTTCTTCTAAAGACATTTGGTCTGCACCACCTATTGCTGCTGTTATATTTGTTACAGCCAAACTTTGTTCTACAGATTGGTTGATTTGTTGGCTTGGTCCTGCTACAACAAAATCGTAAGTATTTAAACTATTAATCGCTCCTGCACCAACATTAGAGGCTTTTCCTCCTCCTACTCTATACTGAACAAAAATAGTACTATTAGCTTTTACCATATTACCTAAAGCCATATTATTTAAAAATTTAGACATATCTATTTTAATGCCATTTTTACTAAAACTATCTAGTAAATTTTGTGGGGTTTCATTACCACCACCAAATGTTAAATGAAAGAAACCTTCAGGTGTGTATTCGGTTATAAATCTTTGATTTGCTTTTAAGTATTTACCGACTTTAACACCCACATTATCTTGTGGTGATGATGGGTCTATAACAAAAACTTCTTCTTGAGCTAAAGCATCTACTTCATACCACCTATTAGCTGTAGTATCCATAAATTCTAAATTGGTTGGTAGTGTTTGGTATCCTAAACCATCTTTTTGTATAACAGCCGTGACCCCAACTACATTATTTTCTGGTAAAAATAACTTATAAAAAGGTTTAGTTAAAACATCAGTTATTTCTTTTTTAAATATTTTTGTGACACCATTTACAGCTAAAACTTTTTTAGTTATTGTGTAATTTCTTATAATACCGTTAGAATCTAAATTAGGGTTTTTTGTTCTATTTACAATACCTTCGTTATTATATTGTGTAGAAAAATCACAATCTTCCATCAATTCAAATATATTTCCACCACCTTTAAATTGTGAACCCCTTCTTAATAAACCTAAATACCTAAAATCTTCTTTATCACCCAATGCTGGTACCACTATAGAAACCTCACAAACAGTTAGAGATGGTCTATTACCAGGTATTTTTAATCCATAAGTTCTAGCTAAATTATATAAAGAACTTCTTTCTTGTGCATATTGTAATACTGTTTCCTGGAATGTCCTATCTATTTGGAAATTTAGGTTGTCTGCTACAGCAGCATTTAAATCTAAAAATACCGAATACATAGATGCGTCATTAGCATTTTTAATTAAATCTGGGTAATATCTATTTGTTAACCTTACTAACTCATTTCTTATGCCTAAAAAATCTCTTTCTGTGTACGCTATTTTTTTATCACTCATACTATAAATTTATAATTACAAAGTCTTTGGATTCAAAAACACCACTACCAATACTATAGTCTATACGCACTCTTAATGTGTGTTCATTTGCACCATGTTTTTTATCAGAAAAACTAAAGGTTTTTTCATCTTTAGTCGGGTCTTCTTCTTGGTTATCTTCTTCGTCTCTTAAATCTTCTGCCGATTTTATATCCACATTTGTTATATTTAAATTAGGTATAAATTCTTTTACTGCATCTCTAATTTCTAAGTCTATTGATGTTTTAGTTGAGTTGTCCAGAGGTTCAAATATATACTTCATTAGGTTGGTACCGAAATCAGGTAAAAAGTATCTGGACCCTTTAACTGATAAAATTAGATGAATCAAATTAGACCTAACCTCATCTTGAGGCAATTCATTCATATGTAGAAATAATCCTTCTTGACTATCTCTAAATGGAAATGATATACCGTATTTTGGATTGGGCATTGTTTTTTATAATAAATACTTCTAATATCGGTTTGGTTTCTACTTTAGTGTTGTTTAAGTTGTTTATTTGTTTTTTGGTGTGGTGGACAATAGGGGCAGTGTCTACAACCGTTACCACAACAATAACCTCTCTTTTCATGATAATGTTCTGTCATTACCATTTTTCCATTTTCCCAATAAAAATCTTCTGCTTGTAATTTAGGTTTTATAAACTCCCGATAGTGTAATTCACTAATCCAATCATCACTTCTTATCATTTTTCACTTCTTTTATTTCTTCATTATGTTCACAGTGTGGACATGTTATTGACATAGGTACCTTTTTTTCATTTTCTGGTACATCATTAGAAAACAAATGGTAGTCAGAAATTGACCACCATTTATTACATTTACCACAATTAAAGTGGTATAAAATCTCTTTACTATATCTGTGTTTCACTAATTTCTACTTCTTTAGTATCACCATTTGTTTCTTTATCTATAGATTTTAAATCAATATCTATTTCACAATTACCACCTGAACAAGCTAATTCACCTGATAAATTAGTGTTATCATCTAGTTCAACAACTTTAGTTAAGTCTACGTCTTTAAGTGACTCCATCATTTCGTTATATTTTTCTTCAGTAATATCTTCAAATGGTGCTTGTGTATATGTTCCACCATCATATGGTAATACAGATAAACCATTATAATGTTTTCTGTTCTCCCACATCCATTCACCTGCTGGGTCCCATTCATGTTCTCTTAAACTAATTGTTGCAGACACGTTATGTGAGTTGGAACCTTTTCTATGTCCGGCTTTTACCCATTCTGTTGCTACTTTTTTAACTCTTTCTAGTAACTGGAATGGTGATTCAGTTCTCATGATAGAACCTTGTGGGGCTTTTTGTGGTATACTAATAACAGCGGTATCGTGTGGTCTGAAATATTCATCTTCCACCAACTCAGGATGATTTACTAGAAGATATGTGTATATAGCTTCATTTTTACCAACTCTAATTCTCCTAACATAATAGTCATTGTGCCATGCATGAATACCTGAACTCGTACCTAATGTTAAAGAAGTTGTACCAGCTGGTTTAACTGTTGTACATCTAGCAGATTGATTTATGTCTATTAATTTAGCAACTCTTGTGTTTTCTCTTTTTACTAAACTAGCGGCTTTTGACATATCATAGTTTAAAACTTTACCACTACCTATCCCTGTCATTGACACTCCTATAAGAGCATCTTTTTCAGTGGTCTCTTGCCAAACTTCTCTTAAATAATGAAACGAAGTATATCCTGCCTGAAGTGTCCCTATAAATGCTGCTACTTTAACTCTAGCATTTAAATCTTCTTGTGATTCTATATTTGAGACGTTTACTTCACATAAGTTACAGAATTGGTTTGGTCTTAATGCAATTTCACAACACGGGTTAGTTCCCCAATCTTTATCGTTGTTTAGATAAATTCCTGGTTCTCCTGCTCCTGATAGTTCAACTCTTTTCCATAAATCCATAAAGAATTCTTTAGTAATTTTATGTCTCATTAAACACGCTGAATTATTAGCACGACCTCGTTGTGGATTTAATTCCCACCAGTTACCTGATTTACAAGAAATCATTCTATCGTCATCTGCACTAAATAAACTAATAAGTGCGGCTCTTCTTATTCCTCCAGCTAAAACTGCATCTGCAATATGACATACAATATCGTGTACTTCAATAGTTGTAAGTTGTTCTCCATTTTCTTTTTGAGTTAGTAATCCCTCAATCTTAACTAAACATTCTTTTAGTGGTTGTGGTCCTGGAGCTTTTCCTCCTGATGTTATTAATCTTGCTCCTTTAGGTCTAATATCTGAAAAGTCAAATTCTACCCTACTTCCACCACCATTCATATAAGATTTCATAAGAACTTTGATTGAGTCTGCCCATCCTTCTATAGAATCACCAATTAAAAATCTTTTCTTTCTTTTTGGGTATGGTTTTTGTATGACTGGTAATTTTTCTACGTGATGTCTTTGTACTGAATAACCAACTCCTGTTCCACCCAGTAATAAAAACATTGTCTCACTGAAAGCATCTACGTGGTCTAAAGGTACATAAGCACAATTGTATATCCTATTTGGAGAAATTTCAATCGGTTTTCCACCAAATTGCATACTTCTCATAGATGGAAGTACTTTCTTGTCATATACGAATTTATATTTTTCTTCTATTTCCTCTTTTAACTGAGGGTATTTTTTAATGTGCATATTCTTATTTCTAGTGACTAGTTCGTCCCATGTTTCCCTTCTATTTAATTCCGGAATATATTTTGCGTATTTCATATATACAGTAATGTCCGATAGAATCTTGTTTGATACTTCCATATTATATTTTTTATTAATTATTTTTATTTATTACTTGTTCCCTTCTTTGTAGAGCTCTAGCAACTCTTTCACGATTTCTATTTGTTTTTTCTTCCTCAAAACCTAGGAACGTTGATGTTGAGTCTGTGTCTATTTCCAATGTGGCATTATCAAATTTACAATTTTCAAAAACCACACCGTCCCTACCTAATCTAGATTTCACAATTGCTAATGTCGCGAGACCCATTTCTTTTTGTTGTAAAGTTTTTGCTACAGAAATTATAACGTGCCCAACTTGTGCTTTTTTAATTGACCCACCCATTTGGTCAGTTGTTACTACGTCTGACGATATTGAGGACCTATTACCTTGTGTTGCTGTCCATCCAGCCAAGTTAAGTTCGTGACACATCCCTTCAAATTTTCTCATAACAGAACCTTCTCCTTTCCATTCATCATTAAAACTTCTGTCTGGTAAAATACAATCAATATAATCAATAAGAACCATATCTAATTTAATACCTTCAGATATTATCTTACGAACTTGATTTTTAATTTGTAACATGGTCATTTCATCTGATGGTAATTTTTTTAGAATTAGTCTTCCACCAGTCTTTTTCATTTCATCAGCTTTATCTAGTACCGTTTCTTTATGTTCACCTAACTCTTGTGATGGTATTCCAGTCCAACAAGTAAAATGTTTTCTTTGTATTATCTTTGGATTGTCCTCAAAAAATATCTGTAATACATTGTACCCCATATTATAAGCTGTATTAGCAAACCTAGTTAATAGTGTTGTTTTTCCTACACCTGTAGGAGCTAATACCACACCTATTTCACCTTTTGCAAGGCCACCATTTAAAATATTATCTAACCCTTCCACCCCAGTAGGTAGGGGATGTCTATAATCTTCTTCTAATAAAGCCTCTAATTCACTGAATATTTCAAAATCTTCATTATCACCCTCTCCAACCTTAATAGCATCCCTAATGTATTCTTCACACATATCATAACTTTCAAAATCACCTTTTTCCATTATACTTTCAACCTTACGTATAGCTTTTTTTAATTCTTGTTGTTTACAAAATTTAATTGCTTTTTCTTTAATGAATAAGTGGTCTTCAAAGGAAGCTTCTTTAATCTCTTTTAACATATCAAAGACGTACTTTTTTGCCATCTCTGAACTTATTTCTATACGAGTAAGTTGGTCTAATGCTTCAAATGATGGTGATGTTTGGTAGTTTTGGTTGTATTCTTTAACTAACTGCATTATTAATTTAAAGTACTGATTATCGAAGTATTTAGGAACTATAACATCTATTATAGATGTGAAGAAGTTCTTATCAGTTATTATTAAATTTATTAATTTTAGTTGGAACCCATGTCCTAGGTAGCCGAAATTTTTATTATCGTTCATTGATTGTTTTTGCTTTTAAAATAAATAGTAGAACGCTACACGTTAAGTGTATAATCTTGGTATTTACAGTTAACTTTTTGTTGTGACAAAGTGTCAGTCAAATCTCTTAGTATTCTAGATATCTTTGGCCTAACGTCAACACTAAATCTCACCTTTGGTGGGTACATATCAGCACACATAATTCTTTGGTAAACTTCTTTTGTTCCACATTTAATTGTGATAGTAAAATAGTCCACACATTTATTAAAATCAACATATTTTATGTTCTTGTCATTAAACGTACTATCTAACAATAATAATGTTTTCCATTTTAAATCTTCTTTTAGTTCATCCATAATTTCAGTCATTAGGTAGTGTAAGTCCATTGATTGTGCTGCTACCTTATTGAAATCTCTTACTGTAAAATATCGTTGACAAACTATGTTGTCACCTAATTTTAATAAAAATTCACATTTTTGTACTTCACCGTAATTTCTTTTTTTCATCTTTTTTATTTTTTATTTTGTTTATAAAAGTCTTTTTCTATTCTAGATAATCGTAAAAATGGTTTTACAAAATCAACCCAAGAATCATCGTACTTAGGTAAAATATTAAGAATTCCATCCGACATCATCAAGTCTAGAGCGTTCTTCCAATGTCTTCCTTCTGGGTCTATAGCCTCTTTTAATAGTCCTTCTATACCAGATAAGGCTTCATTAGTTAAAAATTCTTCACCAACACCAATTATCTTATAGTTAGTTTTTAGAATATTTTTTTTATGTGTTTCTGGTGTTAAAGGTTTTATCTCTTTCTGAGTTAAACCTTCTAGTATGTTTTTTTCCTTTTTAGTTGTTTTTTCTTTTGTTGTTATATGAGCAATCACTTCCTCCAAAGTTAGTTTTTTTTCCAAAATTTCAGGAACTATTTTTATTAAAGATTTTACACCAACCATTTTTATGCCATGTATATTATCTGAAGAATCACCACATATCGTTTTAACCAACCTAACATTACTAGATGGTATATACACCCCATTTAATGGTACTTTATCACCATTTTTAAATATTTTGTTTAATGATATAATATGGGTAGATACGTTGGGTGAGATTAGTTGTAATAGGTCCCTATCTGAAGTTAGAACTATAATTTCTTCTTCCGAATTTTTACAATAATAACCGATACAGTCATCAGCTTCACATAAATCAAATGAAGCCTGTCTAACATATAGTTCTTCTAGGTATTGTTGAACTCTTATTTTTTGTCGTGCATAAGATTGTAGGGTGTCTTTATCTTTTTCTTTCTTTCTTCTATTAAGTTTATATTCTGGATATATTTTTGTTCTTGGGTGTATGTTGTCTTTACCGTCCCAAAATACCACCACTTTAGTTATAAGATAGTGGTCTAAATGTTTTCTTAAAGCATTTAAAAAATGATATAATCCACCTATGTGGTTATCTCCATGGTACATATTTTTAATACCATGAAAACCAGTATTTAATAGAGAGTTTCCGTCAACTAATAAGGTTCTTATCAAAACACATTTATAAAAGGTTAAACAATTTTTTTACTTTACAATTTCTACCAACTCAATTTCAAATTTTAAATCCTCTCCAGCTAAGGGGTGATTCATATCTAGATTAACACTTTCCTCCTCTATTTTAACCACTTGTCCTTGTACTGGTCTACCTTGACTGTCTTGTCCTTGAACAAAACCATTTAGTTCGTAAACCATTTCTTTTGGAAATTCTGATTTAGGTACTGTAATAACAGCTTCATCGATGTATTTACCGTAAGCTTCTTCAGATGCCAATGAAATAGTCTTTGTTCCACCAACTTCCAAATCCTTAACAGCGTCATTAAAGCCTTTAAGTAATTTACCGTCATCTATAGCAAATTCTAGTGGTTGGTTTCTATCTCTTGAACTATCAAATACTTGTCCTTCTTTTAGTGTTCCTGTGTAGTGTACTTTAACTTTGTCTCCTGTTTTTAATTTAGTCATTTTCTTTTTCTATTTTTAAGTCGAAATCACCACCCACGCCTAATTGTTCAGACCAAAAGGTAGCATTTTCTTGTTTATATTTTTCTATTGATTTTTTTTCTTCGCTAGCTTCTCTACCAGCTATAAATCCATGTGGGGTTATAAGTATTTTTCCATCCTCATATCCCAAACCATTAACATGGTTTTTCATAATGGTTATTTTTGTTCTAGTAGCAAATTTTACTTTTCGTTTTTCTTTAACTGCTGTAATATTTGTTGTACCACCATTTTTTTGATTACCAAATCTAAATACTAATGTAGAATTTAACCATAAAGATTCACCCCCTTTTGCTTTAATTTTAGGTTGTCCGAATGGGTTATCTGGTAATTCAACCCACGGTTGGTTTACTACTACTAGTGTATTTGTGTATTTTGAGTCCTGTCTTCTTGATTTACCAATTCTTTGATTTAGACCCATACCTATCTTATCAGCTAATGTAGCTGCATTGTGCATTTTACCACCTTTACCGTCAAAAGTCATTTTACAAGGTACCGAACCAACTGAGTCCCATAAAAATAATAAGTCGTACTCTAATTCACCCTTATCTTGTGCATCAAGTAATGTGTTAATATAGTCAGTAATTTCTTCAATGTATTGAAAGTCGTTATTGAATAGGAAAAATCCATCCCAGTCTATTTCACCTGTAGTTTTATCAACAACTTCCTCACAATCAAAACCTAAAAGTTTGGCATGTTCAAAACCCCATTTTTGTTCAGTAATAATTAATACAGGTAAAATACCTTTATTTTGTGCGTCAACAGCAGCTTTTATTAAAGCTGTAGTTTTTCCAGTATCAGAGTGACCTAAAAACATCTGTAAATGACCCATAGCTGGACCTGGTAAACCAGTGGCATCAAGGAAAGCTTTCCCTAAATCAAAAAATCTTTCTGGTTTAAAGTTAGCTTTCTTTGAAAATTTGTTTTTTAAGTCTGAAAATGTTCTTTTTTTTAATGCCATAGTATCTAATTAAAATGGTAAGTCTTCGTCTTGTGGTGCGTTTGCTTGTGGGTCTTTACTACCGCCTAAAACTGTTGTGTCGGTAGTATTTTGTACCGCATTAGGGTCATCATAAACATATTTTTTAAGTTCTGAATCCCATACTGGGTCTAATCCTTTAGCTATAGCTTCTAAATACTCTACAGGTTTTTGTGAATAAACATCTTTCCAAGTTCTTTCATCCTCAAACCATTCTTTAGATTTTTGTTCGTCATTAGAAAGTTTTCCTGGGTCTTCATACATAACTGTAGACACTGTTGTATACTCACCTCTTCCACCAGGTAATGGTACAGCTTGCAACATAAGTATTAAATCTCTACCTTCATTAATGTCGGTAACATCACCTTTCTTTTGCCAAATTGGAATTATCTTATCTATTGGCCCGTCTCCTCTCCAATTATGTTTAAACCTCCAAAATTTAACACCATCTTCTTCATTATCTCTATCAATAACTTTTACAATGTAAAATTTTTGTGAACGATACGAACGAGCTAATTCTTTTGATTGTGCATCTCCGGCAAGTCTTAAAGCTTCTTCAACTTCATTTAACGGACTTCTTTCACCAGATGGTTTTCCTTCATCGTTTTTACCTGGGTCATATAATTTAGTCCATCTCCCTTGTACTTGAATATTATGGAAGTAAACTTCTTTAAATGGTGAGGTACCGTCTTGTGTTGGTATGATTCTTATTTTTTTCTCTCCTGATTTTGTTCCTTTAGGTAACGCGATAGAAAGGTATTGTTTAAGTCTATCTTCTTGTGACATCATAGGTTTTGATGAACCTGATGGTTGTTTGTTTTTTTCGTACTGTGCCAGTACAGCGTCTAAGCTACTCATAAATTTTCTATTTTAATATGTTAATTATATATCTTCTTTGTTAAATATACAAACATATTAATTAATAGTCAAACAATATAGTAAAAGGATTTTTTATTCTTCGTCGAAGCTTTTTTTGATTTCAGACTCATTATAGTCTTCAACATCTTCTGGTGTTAAAATATATTCTTTTTTACCTGTTTTGTCAAAAATTTCTTCCTTATCAACAAAAAAATCAGTTAAAGTATTATTAAATGGTCCACTATCGTATTTTCTTAAGTCCATTTTTTCTTGTGGAGTTTTTGGTCTATACTTTTCTATTTTAACTTCTAAATCTGAAATTTTATTTACCATATCATCCATAGAACTTAGGTGTTTTTCTAAATCAGTTAGTTTAGACATTAAGTCTGTTAGTCCTTGTGTGTTCTTAGATAAAATATCTTTTTGTGACGTTAGTTCATCACTTATCTCTTCATCTTTTTTAACTAGGTCAGTAACATCCAGTTCTGTTGTATCACTTTCTGGTTCTTCCATATCCAAATCACCCAGTTCCTCATCTTCAATAGCTATCTCTTCATCTTCAACAGCACCCTCTTCATCCTCTACTGGAAGTTCATCCATTGCAGCTTCTGGGTCTGTAGGTATTTCTAAATCTTCTTCACCACCTTCAACATCTTCTTGTTCTGTCATGTCTATGTTGAATTTTTTGGCTAACCTTTCTATATGACTCCCCATACCTAAATTAGCTATACTTTCATTTAGGTTATCGGCATTGTGATTTAAATTATTAAACCTAATTAATTCTTCTAATATTTTTTTATCCATTTTAGCCATTTAATAGTTGTTTTACTTGGCCTGAAGGTGATTCTACATTAACTCGTCTATTTACTCTAATACTATTGTCTACTCTTTCTATTAAACCGTCTCTAGACCTAATAGTATAACATATCCCAGTATCTAAATCACAAACCTCTTTACCGTTTTCATTTTGTCCGTTCTCAACTATGTTATCTGTCTTTTTACAAATAAAATTTCCTAATTTTTCTAAAAGTTTCATATCTCTAATCATATTATTGTGGTTTTTCTCATTATATAAATATCTAGTAAATCAATAATAGTCAACACTAAGAATAATATTCCGGGAACATACGTTCAGGATTTAAGTAATGTTCTACTACTTTACCACTACCATTAACAACACCACGTATTACTTCTAAGTGTAAATGAGGTCCCCTAGACATTCCACTATTTCCTAATTTACCTATAATAACGTTACCAAAAGCAATATCACTATCACTAATTTTAGATACTTCTTGACCCATATCCAATACTTCACCTTCTCTTAGATTTGCATATTTTACTTTGTAGTAAGCTGTTTCACCTTCTCCAGGGAATTCCAGTATAGTTTTTTGAGTTATTACATAATTACCATATCTTGCACATTTGTTATCTTTTTGTTGTGGTTTACAACCATCTAATCTATCAATAACTGTTCCAACCATAACTGGTCTAATTAATATACCTTCTTCACTACTAACCTCTGTTGTTTGACTTGGTATTGGTGTTAAGTCTACACCTAGATGTCTTGTTTTGCTATCTGTTATTTGTTGTGGGTTAATTAATTCTGGCATAATTGGTAGTAGTAATTCAACATTGTCTTCCACCCAAGGTGTATTATCCAAATCTAAATAACCGTTATCTTCCGGTGTTAATTTTAATTGTTTTGGTGTTGCATCGTTATCATCATAAAATACATTTTTAATTTTATCTTGTAGTCTAGTTTCTGCTGCTGCGTAAAGTTTTTCTTCTACTCTTTGTACCAAGTCTGTAATATTTGGTAATTTAGGTATTGGTACTCTAACACCCTCAAAACTTGTTTCTATATTGTTGGGTGTTATGTTGTGTTCTACATTTATAATTAAATAAGGTCCGTTAAACATTGGTAGGTATCTTAACTGAAAGTATTGGGTTGGTTGTATGGTCACATTTCCAATACATGTAACTTTTGCTGTGTAAGACCTACTCGCATAGACATTATATAATGATGATGATGCCATACTGGTTGCTCCTCCACCACCCGAATCTGCCATTTGTTGTAATATCTTATAACTCTCTGAAGTGTTTTGAAATTGTTCTTGGTCTAATGTTATTGATTCAAACATGTTTTGATTAGGTATTCCAAAGTCTACCGTGAACCCCATAACTTTATTAGATAGTTTTTTGTTACCACAGTCAGGACCAGCCAAAGGGTTATTACTAACCAAATTTAATGCAAACCCGTCATTAGCATATCCATTGTTTGGGGCTTTATTATTTAATTGGGATGATGGTTTTCCAACATATTGACATAGAAAAACTGGGGAAGATTCTAAGTAATCTACTGTTTTAAATGTCCCAAACATCGCATTACCCTGTTTTTGTGTGTTATCACCACCAACACTATAGAAGTTAATGTACGACGGTAATGGAATGTAGTTAAAGAAATTATTTGCTAAAATTGTGGATATGTAACTAGAAATACTCTGTGTTAATGTTTTTTCGTTTCCAGAGTCAAAAGGTGTGTCTAATTTTATTATGTCCCATATATTAATAATTGCACTATCACCAATATCTTTATTTGCTCTATCGAAAAATAAAAATCTCTGAAATAGTGTTTGGGTTTGTAGGTCTAATCCTGATATCCACCTATCATTAAGAGTTTTAAATTGATTGTATAAATCCAATTTTAGGTCATCACCTTCGATACTTGTTCTACTGTCCGCCATATCTTGGTCTGGTGTGTTTTCTTCATCGTTAATATTTCCATTACTAACTTTTACTAACTGATTTATGTATTCATTTTCTTTTGTGGACAGACCATCTAATTCAGACATAAATTGTGTAAGGTATGTACTAGCTGGTATTAACCCACTATTGGCACAGTGTGCGGCATACAATCTTATAAAAGGAGCAAAACCTTTTATGTTTTCAGAATTAAATTCTATCCCATTATTTCTAATAGTAGCAAAAAAGTTTAATATTGGGTTTGTTGCTACATTTGGTACTAAGATAGTAAATTGGGTACTATCCTGAGAGTAGTATTGTCCAACATGTAGTTTAATATCTATGTCTTCTTGTGAACCAGCTAATGGTGGTATACTACCTGGAGTTAGGTTACCAAATTCATATTCGTTATTACCAGATTCAATATCTTTTAATTTTTGTATTAGGGTTGAGTTGTTTATGACCTCCCCAACATTAGTTGTTGTTTTATGTACATAACTAATTCTTTTATTTAAAAATTTAGTCATGACTTTACCGAATTTTTTAAGTTGTGCTTTAGCGAGAACCCCCTCTATTCTAGTTACTGCCTGTGTAGGGTCTAACCATTTTTTTTCAATAACTGTAATATCTTTAATAATTTGTTTCATACTACCACCCAAGTCAGCATCACCGTTAGGACTTGCAAATTTTAAAAATAACGATTCAAAAAAATCTAGTTGTTCTGAATTAAACACCCCTCTTAATTCTTCTATCGTTGAATAGTCTTGTACATCAAAAGGTCTAAGCTGCCAAGCTATTTGTTGGTCTTGTGTGTTGTCTATTTTCTTAAAGTATCTATGTTCTTGTGCTCTATAATTTGGGCTATGTTGGAAGTATCCATAATTAGACATTCCCCATAACATTCTACAACCACCATTATTTAACCATGCAACATTAGGTGTGGAATAACTATTAATATCTGTATCAATTAGAGCTCCTGAAGAAGGGTATACAATAAAATAATCCCTCCCAGTTCCTTTTGCTCCTAAGAGTGGGTTGGTGATATTAGCCGAATCTAAATGAACGTCAAAAAATTTAAAGTCAGTATTATTTGTTGTTATGTTTGGATTTTGTGATATTGTTAGTGGTGCTCCCACTCCAATTGCATTATTTAAATTGGTTGTTGGTGTGGTAAACTCACCAGAAGCAATATAATGTATAGCTCCTATTACCTCTTGGTAGACTCCGAAATTTGTTGTAGAACCATTATAATTTAATGTTCCACCACCAGAACTATCTGTGTAGGTAAATGATTGATTTATATTACCACCAACTGGGTCATAGAACGGACCAACACCACCTCCTCCACCTAAGTTATTAAAATCACCACCAAGTATATCACCCATACCATTAACTTGTTCTTTATATCTATGCCATATTGACCCTAGTCTAAGTAATAATGATACTGGTACATCATGAATAGCTGGTATTTGATTAAATATTTGTGATATGTATGAACCGAACTCTGTTGTTCCCTCACTATCACCTTTTAATAAAACTTTTTCTCTAAATGTCGGTAGTGGTAGGGAGTTTAAGAATAGGTACGACGCAGAAATATATGGACCGGGCATTCCAAGAGCGTCCATAGCTACACCACCCACAATTGCATTTATAAAATAAGGTGTATTCAACATGGAAGTATATAGACTATAGTTTTCTTCAGCTACTGGTGCTGGTGAACCAGGTACTGGTAACGATGTGGAGAATGTTGTAGTATCATCCCTCACTATTTCTCCTTCTGTAACTCCTAGTGGGTTTGTTGAGGTGTTTAATTCTTTGTAAAATTCTTCTGGTTGTGAACTTAGTTTTTTTGGTGTGTTATTAAATCTAGCTAGTGTATCTATTTCAAAACTAAAACAAAAGTTTTTATATATCTGGTATCGGATATCATCTTTATCCCTGAGATTAAATGTCCCACCTAAATCATATTCTAAACTTTTTCCTATTTCATAAAAATCACCAACCCTACTATTTTCACCATTAGCATAATTGGCTTTAATCCAACCACCCGCACCTCCCCAGTATGTTGGTGCGAGGTCAAAAAATGCATCAAAAGTTTTTGATATGTCTTTAACGTATTTTATATTTTCTTCAAACCCTGCTGGATTTACACTATAAACTATTTCTGTATAAGAAAAATCATATGACTTAGTGTTTGTTTGTGGTGTTACTGTATTTGATTCTAGATATAAGTTTGTTCTTTCTGGGTCATTTGTCTTTAAAAAGTTAATTAAGTCATCACTAGATTTTACATCCTTAAAAAACTGATTTAAAGAATAAGATTTACTAACTTTATCATATAAATTTTTACCATCATAACCAGCAAGTTCAAATATATGAGCGTTTAGATTATAACCACTTCCAGCAAATCTAGTATCTATACTACCATATCTTACGGTTTTTTGACCTCTAAGTAATATTTCCCACATCAAACTAACAAAATAGGTGTCACTATATGGTTCTTTGGTTACATTCCAGTCGTATATATTAATTGGTATAAATTCTTTTACATAGGCATTATTAGGTGTTTGTAGATTAAAGTCTGAGGACTTATAAACACTTGTTTTGGTATACTCTTCAACAAAGTGTACTTCAGGCCAAACTTTAATGTCGTCAGCTCCAGTACTATCTATAACATCTTTAGCTCCTGGGTATTTTAAAACTGAAGACGTAGTACACTCATCTTCTTCTTCCACAACAAAATATTGAGGCCATGGATAAACTATGTCATTACTTTTACTGTCTTTGGAGATGTCTAACCTTTTTGCGTTACTTTTCATTTCCATAGCGTTAGTGTGTACTATATCCATTAGTCTTAAAAAGGTGTCTGCACCTGCCATAATAATTGCAAAAACATTTCTAATGGTTGGTTTAAACCCTATTTCTGCTTCTAATCTACTATTTAGTGTTTTACCAACTTTAGTAGACATTTTAGTTGCACTTTTTTCAAATTCAGTTTTATGTTTTTTAAATAATTCACCATATACTAATGACGCACCATCCATTATAATCCAAGGTTCTAATTCAGTATCTAACCCTGAGTCGTCAACCACTTTAACATTTATGCCTGAAACTTTTTGAGCTTCAAATAAATCTGTTTGGTGTAGGAGTTTGGTGTCTACCATATATTCACCACCTTTTCCAAATGTTAAATTTTCATTTGCTTCATCAGTAAATGTGTCTATTATACCTTGTAATTTATCTTTCGCTTCAGTAATTATTTTTTCTTTGTAGACTATTGGGTCTTCTGTTTCAGGAATTACATCTATACCTTTTAAAGGGTAAGCACTAACATTAATTGTTTTACCTGTTGTTGTTGTATCAGGCACCACAACTTGTACTGTAACAACTTTATTGTTATTTAAGTATCGGTCTTTCCACCCATCTTTTTCTTTTATAGATTTATTTAAATCTTTAAGTAACGAATCGTACTCAAGTCTATCAGTAGTCATTTGTAAACTACTTTCACCAAATAATTTTCCTAGATTATTATCTAATAATTTTAATTTTTCTATAAGGTCAACTAATGTTATTTCTGAATCTTTGGAAAAAGATTCATCAATTAATCCTTGTTGTCTATATGTAGCATAAACTTCTTTTAACACTTGTTTCCCTCTAGTTTCAGTCACACAACCACTAGCGTCACAACTAGTTGGGTACATGTATGGTGCTGTTAACACCTGGTGCATATTTATATCCCTAAGTAATGCTACGTGATTACCAACAAAGTTACACGTCACTAAATAATCACCACTCGCTGGGTCAAACCTAGATGAAAATTTTTCCATGGTGAGCTGGTACTTTACTGCCTTACCATAATAACCCTTAAGTGTTAAATAAAATGTTGGGTATGGTAGGTGGAAAAAGGCCGTGTAGGGAGTGTTCCCCCTGGCTTGTTCAAATAATGTTTTCCCTCTTACATCAGTAAAATTAATACTTACTTGTGGTATATATGATGCATTTAACTTAACGTTTATTGATGTTATTCCGAATCCTTGAAAATCTAGTGTGTTTTCTGTCGTTACACCTATAGTAGTACCTTCACTATCTACAGTTTTAACTTTTTTATTAACATCTGGGTTTGTAAAAGCTTGGGTCCAATCGGAGTTTAAAAAATCCGAGTTTTTTGGTTTTAGAAAATTTAATTCACCATCAAATATGTCCACTATTATTCTATCTCCTTGATTTTGTGAACCAGAAATAACTTTACTACGTGGATAAATTATTGCTGTAAGATTAGCGTACATAACCATATCTTCATGGTCTACAAGTCTATCTTTAATCTCACCATTTAATACCACTTTGTTTGGGTCTACAACAACAAGGTTGTTTCCTACCGCATTTGTGTATATGTTACCGCTGTTTAATTTATCTGCCATAATAGAGGAAGTGTGTGTCTACTTTTGATTTATATTCCTCAAGTGATGTCATTAGTGGGTGTGGTATCCTTATAAGTGTTCCATCTGGAATATTCCATTCTTGTCCACCGTATTGTGGATTAGCTTGCATAATTAACCAACCATAGTAGGGTGAGTCATAGTATTGCTGTGATAGTTTATCCAGTCTAGTTTTGCCTACTTTATAAACAGTTTCTCTATCTGTAGATTTCACATCTAATGTAATGCTGGGAACCATAATAAAGTCACCATTTACAATAAATTCACTATATCTATCATAATAACTCATAATTAACTAATATATAATTGTCCTATCATTTTATGGTTAAAACTAACGGTTTGTGTCCCCACATTTCTACTCTTTAATTCATTCCTAACTAAATTTTGTGCAGTAGCACCAGTATTTATACCGTAACCAACGTTATATGTTGTAGTAAAAGTTTTCAAACTATTTTCTAATTTTTCATAACCCATATAAAGTGTCTCATCAAATCTAGATTTTACAAGACTTAAATCATATGTTAACCAATTAGTTACTATAGTTTCTAACAAAGGTTTAAATCTTCTACTCGTTTGGTATCTTATTCCGTTCACGCTACTTTCATCAACTTTAAGTAATTTATCATATAATTCCCCATTTCTATATTTTAATACATCAACTAATTGGGTCTTATATCCGTTTTTAAAATTAAAAGCCATTGTATCATTTGTACATAACCTATTAATAAAGAATAAGTATTCTTCCCCACCAGGATAGTTCTTACTAAATGTCGGTATGACTTTTTTTGTTATGTAGTCATTTAAAACTACTGCTGAACTATTGTAGTCGGTAGTTAAATCGTTTAGTTCTGTGGTCCCAGTTAATTGGTAGGCTCTTACTTGTCCACCAACAGAATTTAAAAATTCCCCATCATAATTACTTACAGTCACTAAATTTAATTTATCTATCGTATTTACCAAATTTACTTGTTGTTGTCTAAAACTGTTTGTTGTTGATAGGATTGAGTTGGTTATGTTTGTTAATTGTTCTTCTAGTGTATTTAATAAACAGTGTCTTATATATTCCCTTTCTTTATTATTTGTTTCTAACGTACTAAATTGTATTTGTATATTAGTTGTTCCAGAATTAATACTATTTTTTAATGTTGTATATTTTGTTATTATATCATCTATTATGAATTGTGGTATACCCACTAATTCTCTATTTAATGCACCAACAGTACCATTTGTAAATATTCTATCAAACATAAATTCTTCTGTAAGACCCATACTTTGTGTTAAAAACATTTGACTTAAACTATTTTTAATATCTAAAGCATATGACTTACTATACCCCACAAAGGTATTTAATAAATTTTTATATTTTATTTCATTTGCCATAACTAACTTAGTTCTCCACCTGTTAATCCATCAACAGTATTTAATAAATTATTATAGTCATCAACTAACTGACTATTTGTTTGTGTAATAGCATCTAATACAGCTCCTTGTGTTCCTTCACCCTCTAACACAACTTTTGTGTCAGTAATACTGTCCTCATTATATACTTCTGTATTTGCAAAGAAATTATTAGATAATGCATTCTGTAATTCAGAAACTGGTTTTTCCAATCCTTGACCACCGATATATTTGAAGTTCATAGAAACATTCGCTATCATTGGTTGCACACCAATCCCTTCAGGATTTAAATCAAATATAAGTGGTTCATAATTAAAACTAACTGAATCTATCGCGATTTTAGTGTGATAAAAATCACCAATCCTTAAAACACAGATTGGTGGTGCACCAAATGCGGTATTTTCCGCATCTACATTTTGAGCCCCTCCTTCTGTTTCTGTTGGTATCGTTCTTCCTGGTCTTGTACATTGCAATAGAAATGATAACCTACTGTTTAGACCTTCTGGTGTCATAGAGTGAAACGATGGGTGAAAATATTTTAATTGCCTTTTTAGTGAATCATAAACAAACTCTTCATTTTCTTCTAAATGTTTAAAATAGTTTTCTTCTCTCATTAACCTACTTAATAATCTTTTTGCGTTTACCGAACCACCAACAGCTTTTTTATAAGTTAAGTTAGAAGTTGTGGATAATGGTGGTTGTGTGTCAGTACCAGTTTCCAGGTCTGTAACACCTTGTGAGTTATCATCGTTTATGTTTGCCCCCACAGAATTACCATCATTTATCTCATCACCTTCATTAACTTGTTGGTCGACAACATTATTATTAGGGACCTCTATAGTATTTTGTACAATTTCTAAATCTACAGCTGATAATAAGTCACCGTATTTACCAGCTAATTCATATATGTCAAATTTTTGACATCCCGCTATAAATGATTCTAAAATAGCGTCAGCGGTAGTATCTGGTACATTTTCTAACTCTTTTGAGGCTATAACATCCATAATAGATGAGTGGTCAACCACTATTTTAAAACTTAATGTACCAATTCTTTCAGTGTAGTTGTAAGTATATATTGGTTCCGGTCTACCTAGAAAAGATACTGAGTTCCATTGAGCTGAGTTGGTGTCACCAACATTAATATCGTAAGGTGGAAACCACATGACTCTACCTCCGTTAGGTCCTTTTTCTGATGCTGGTAGGAAATCTAGTTCTGGTGCTCCTCTCCAAGCTAAATTTTCTAAAGAAAACATATATTTTTTAACTCCATTAGCGTCAACGTTATGTCCCATGTTTGGGGCTATATTAAGGTTGTAGGTACTAGAGAGTACCGAGTCTGGATTACCTCTTAGTAGTCCACCACTTTTTTGTAAATTTTTAAATGTGTAGTAAGGATTATCTTTGGTCCACGTTCTACAGAACTCTGTTGGTCCTACTCCACCGAATATGCCTTTGTCTATAAATCTAGCTCCACTACCTTTAGATATTTGTTTATAACCATCATTAAATATTTTAGATGTTTGGTCTATTGCGTGTCCTGCGTGTTTTCTTTTTGCTCCACCCATTAAAGGTGCTGAATCTATTAATTTCTGTGTTTGGTCTAAAATGCCACCAACCCTTTTTGGTTTTATAAAAGACCTGGTATATAACATCCCTGGAGGTGCATTAACTGAAGCTAGTGAGGTACTACCAAACCAAGTAAATCCTGCCGCTAACCCCCCTCCGTCGGTATAAGCTTTTCCTTCTAAACCAAAATTATATTTTTTCCATAAAGCAACACCGTTAACTGTTTCCAGTTCTTTAGCTACCGCTCCTGGACCATAAACTAACGCTTTAGTTTTTTTACCGAACTTATTAGTTGGTGTTGCGTTATTTGGACTTTCAATATTAGACGGTTCGGTACTCTTAGAACCAACATAATAATATGGTGTTACATTGGTAACTCCGGGGTCTAATTGCACTCTACTGTAATCAGGCCTATATTGGTTGTATACTAAGTTGTCTTGGAATAGACTCTTTTGTTGTTGAGCTCCCATATGGGTTATGAAGTTATCACTTGGGTTTGGAACTGATAAGTCATTTTGTGGTATGTTATTACCGTTGGTTAGGAATTCACCTACAGCATCTGCTGTAGCTGATATATTGTCTGTTACTCCAGCATAATTAACACCGTTTAGTTTTAGTTGGTTTATGTCTGGGATAAACGGTAAATTTTGGTATTGGCCACTTATTTCGGACGTACCGTTATAATTACCTGATAACCTATTTAAGTAATCCTCACCTTTAAGATAAGTTAGTCCTGGTGATATACTAATGTTATTACCATTTTCATTATCTAATGTATTAAATGTTTGATTTTCTGATAAGTTTAGTTGGAATAGTGGTAGTGCGGCTAACATTAGAGGGCTATCGGAACCAACAGATGTGTTTTCACCAGTATACAATTCGTAAGTCCCATAACATGAAATGCTAAACCCTATGGGTTGAAGTGTGTTTGGTGTTACGTACTCTAGGTGTGTTTCTGTAAATAACTTATTTGTGTTAATACTTAATATATCTTTATATCCACCTTCTGGTCCGTATTTATTATCTAAAAAACTAACCCCTTTCCAATATTCACCAGAATCCTCAACTGTTTCTTGATTTATAACTGATTGTTCTATGGTTTGACTTATAATTTCATCACCTGGTTGTTGTACCCCAAATGGTGGTGGTATAGGATTTCCATCAGATAAATAAGAACTTTGTAGGTTTTTACCTAATAAAAAAACCCTTAAAGATTCTGTAGAAGCTGGTGTTGGTTTCCATGGACCTAACGTTCCAGCACTTTTAATTCCTGTATTTTTACCTAAACTCATATTGTTTTATTTTAAACACTATTTAATTGTGAATACATATCTTGTTTTTGTCCACTACTAGTTCTACTAAAAGCGTCCATAAATGCTCTTGCATCAACCCTTGCTGACTCACCTTCCCCTTGAACGGTTATTGTTCCACCTACTTGTAGTGTTTGTCCACCTCCACCACCAACACCACCCATTAAAGCTGATTCTAAAGCGTCTATTCCTTGTCCACCATCCATTTGTGTGCCAGTAACAATGTAGTCACCAGCTCTAGTATTACGAATTTCACCATCAGGGGATATAATAGCATCATTTAAATTAACCCCATCCTGGAACATTTCCAATACAGTGTCTTTAAATTTACCACTAAATGAGTCTAAAATTTTACGTTTTTCTTTTTCTTGTTCTTTTATTAATTCTTCTAATTTATCATCATCTATTGCATTACCAGCATCTTTCTCTTTTTGTAAAGCATCAATCTCTGCTTGTCTAGTTTCAAATTTCTCTTGTTGTTCTGGTGTGATTTGGTTAGTTGTGGGTATTGTACCTGCTAACATTTGTGAAGCTGTCATTGCATCTACATCAGTAGAACTACCACCCATTAATCTTATTTGTACCCTTGCTGCTGCTTCAATACGAGCTAACGCTTGTTCACTTTTTTCCGCGACCGTAAGTTGTTGTCTATATATATCAGTATCAGACATACCTTCTTTTCTTAATAACTCCATTTGTTCGTCGGTCACATTAGCAACATCTACCATTTCTTCAATACCAGGAATTTTAACTTGTGCGGCACCACCTTCACCTATTTGAGCCATTGATGCTATTAATTCTTTGTCTGTTTCCGACATGTCCCCCACAAATTCTAATTCTGAGAATACAGCTGCTCTTCTAGCAGATTTTACCGCGGTATCGGCTAGTTCTTGGTAACTCATCCCCATTGCATCTGCTTGGTCTCGTAATTGTCTTCTTGATTCCGGTGATATAACAAATGCATTTTTTTCTTTATCAAAAGTTACAGCTGCTGCTGCGGTATCTACAATCGCGTCTTGTAAACCTTCTAAGTCATTAGTTGCCATATACATTAACTTAAATGGGTCAGCTAAATCACCTACTGCACCACCAATTACCTGCATTCTAGCTGCAAAGTCTATAGCTCCTTCCGGGTCTAAGAATTTTTCTGCCATACCAGTCACTGTAGACATTTCTAAACCAAGAGCTTGTGAACGAGCAACCATTCTAGCTAAACCTTCTACACCGTTTTCAAATCCGTATGTGTTAATTAATTTTATATTACCGGTAACATCACCTAAAAATTGTTCCATAGTAACCCCTAACTCTTGTCCTGTTTGTATTATATCGGTAAGAGCTCCATCCGCGTCATCTATCCCCCCAACAGCATCGTCTAACGACATACCTACAGTATCAAAAGCGTCTGCAAATTTAGAGGCGTCAAAACCATCTAAAGTCTTGGTTAATAAAGCGGTTCTTTTCATAACATCTGGTGAAATATATAGATTTCTACCAATTTCTTGTGTTATGGATTTAAATGCCGCTAGTAATTCATTTGCTCTTAATCCATATTCTGCCCCTTCAGTTGCGGCCTCATTAATTAATTCTATTTGGTCTATTAATTGAGCATTGGATAATCCAATAGATTTGGAAAGGTCTAATCTTAATGTATCTTCATAAGCTAGTAAATCTAACACCTTTCCCATGTTCTCCGCTGATACCGCAGTACCTCTTCTCAGGTCTGTTACCATTTTACTTATCTGTTGTATATCACCAACAGACATATCAGACATAGGTGTACGTTGTTTGTTAATTTCTTCTAGTGCTGAGAAAAATTTAGCGTTCATTCCTTCTCCACTAACCCTAGTTCTTTTAGTTTCATTACCAAGGTAGTCTTTTAATCTTTCATTTTCAGCTTCTAGTTCTGTAACTCTTTTTTCTAAATCAGGGTCAGCTAGATATGATGGTAATGGGTTTTTTATACCCAATAATAAAGCTAATTTGTAAGAATATGGGTTACCTTTCTTTCCGTAACGTTTTATGGAGTTAACTCGGTCTTGGTGTGTTGGTTCGTCTTTTGTGTTAAAAATACCTATAGGCACTCCTAATTCGGGATGATAAGCTAAATAAGCTTTTGCCCCAGATAAAATACGTTCAATAAAGAGTTGTTTTAACAAACCAATCATACTAATTCTATTTATTATAAATAGTTAGTAGGAGGATTTCCTTTTGTTTTTTGCTTGCTCTACTGCCTCATTTTTCTTATTAAACTCTTCTGTTAAGAAATTAACATAAAACCTTCGTTCAAATGTTGGCATAACTAAGATATCCCTCCAAGGAATATGTAAGTGCCTCATAAGGTAGTAAAACTCTTGCAATAGGGCATTCCTATATGCCGTAGAAAGGACGAAAAAACTCAAGTCCAAAAGCAATACGTGCTCCAATCTCCTCGTTGGACGGTGTTTTGACTTTGACACTAAGGTCTAGTTCTGGTGCGTTTTCTCTAATAACTTTTCTGATACTTTGAGAATCTTTAATAGGCATTATTTGGATGGTTTGTGCTATAGACATTGGGTCTCTAACTCCGTCTATTTCCTTCACTACCATTTCTAGTTGTTTGGTGATATAAGGATTTATTGGGTGGTCTTTGTAGGTTTCGTTAATTTTTTGTAGTTCTTTTTCTATTCTAGGCGATATTAGAGTTAGTTTACATTTCTTTTTTGAAACTTCTAGGTAATATTCGAATTCACCTTTTTCATCTAGTTCCACACCAACATCTTTAGTTTTTAGAATAGATAAGTCTATACTTGTTTCAAACTCATTATTTGTTTTTGGGTCTTTAAGTTTAATTGTGTAGTCGGAACCAAAAGCTGTGTTACGTAAAAAAATTAATATAGCTTCTTTATCACACTCCGCTAATTCCTCTACATTAATATCTTTATCTAATATTTTTCTTTCTAGTAAGGTGTGAATTAATTTTTTACTACCAATCATAGACGGTGTTGATAGTAAATTTTCGTCTGAAGCATTTAAATAAGTTACTTTTAAACTTTTTTTTCTACTTTCGTAAAAAATACCTTGTGATGGTAATGATACCACGTCATAAGGTAATATAGTTTCTAATGGTTGTTCTGTTTGCATATTATATTATATATATTTTAATTCCTTTAATGTAAATACTTAGACTTTGATTTTATTTATATATTATAAGCTATTGCAATAGTACCATTGTGCATATTAAAGTCAAGAGGGAAAATAAAAATAATTGCATAAAAAAAGTCTCTAACGAGACTTTTATTATATTATATTGTGAGTATTAGTAAACTAAGACACATCTATCTGGTCTTAAAGTGGCTGTTATATTTGCTAAACCATCATCACTATAACTTAAATCGTTAAAATTAACATCAGTTAAGAAAGTTCCTTGTAGTATCCATTTTTCTACTACCACCCCTGTTGGGTCTAATAACTCTAAATCTATATTTTTCTTGTATCCTGCAGCGTAACCCATTCTACCTGTTACTGACTCTGAATGCATCCTTACCCACTCCATTAGTGCTTGAGCTGCTGAAGGACCTATTGGGTCTCTAAATGTTACATTAATTGTGCCCCAGGTAAATCTACCAGCAACATACGTTGATGTATTTAAAAAAGGTACTTCTACCGAGTTTATAGTAATTTGTGGTCTAGATGTGCTTTCCACGTACCATTCATTAATACCTAAAGAAGAGTCAAACCTTAGGATAAACCGATTCTTTTTCTTCGGTTCATAGGGTACGGGCATTTTCATTAACAAGTCAGCCATTGTATTTTATTTTAATTTAATTATTATTTTTTATTTATAGGATTAAAATCCTTTTATTATAAATATACGGTTATGGAAAAAAAAGAGTGTTTATCGTTTCTTAATTATAATTTTCCCATATCCCCCTTCAGATGTATCGTAAACAATAAATGTAGTTTCTGGGAACTCTTCTTGTAATTCGTCCTTAATATAGTCTATCATTGCGTTTATATTACCTAAATCATCGTCACTAAAACCTACAGATAATTTATTATAACTAGAATTTACTAGTTTATTTGTTCCGTCCATTATTTTATTTACATAATCTCTAAAAGCTATTTTTTTATTTTCTTCTGGATTTATAGCCGAACCAAAATCTAAACCAAACTTATCAGCAAATTCAACAGAGGATACTGGGTGATAATCAATTTCATCCAAATAAATCTCTAATGTCTTATCTGGTGTAAGATATTTGGTTTTAGGGTATATAAGTTGTATATTACTTAACATTTCTGATAATTCTTCTTCATTAAATGTCTTAGATATCACAATATCCATCCCTTTTCTTAAAGTGATTGGTTGGTGTCCTCTGGCTGTTATAATAGATATTGGTTGTGCATTTATTAAAGCTTTTTTAAAACTCTCGAATGATGGTGCGAAAGATTTATTATCTAAAGCTTTTTTTAAATCACCTATAAACTCTTTTTCTTCTCTAAAATTATAGAAAGCGTCATCATCTAATTTATAGTTTTTACTATTCCTAATTTTTGAAAATTTATCTGTCGATACTTGTGTTGGTTCCCATTTACCATCTTTATATTTTAACATTCTAATCAATGTAGGCATTTTAACTATATTGTCATCCCAATCAAAAGAATAAGCTTTTATGTCGTTTGTATTGTTATCTTCCTGTTCTATAAGTTTAGATATCCTTTTTACTTGCCTTTCATTAATTATTATTTTATGTTTCATATAATATAAATAGTGTTTTATTTGGTTAACATTTATTTTTTGTTTATCTTTGTAGTATAATTAAAAGATGAGTTTAATTGTAACTTAAAGACGATTTTAATCGTATATATACATAAGAATGTTAACCACTAAAAAATAAAACTATGAGTATTATAGAAATCTTAATCACCTACGTAATTTGTTCAGAAATATTAATGATGTTTTTTCTATTTATTAACACGGAAGAAATTAAAAAATCTTACCTTTCTTTTGAGGAGAGAAGAAGTGGGGTACCTTCGGATGGGTGGTATACTTTCTACATTATCACACATATTTTAAAAGCCCCGTTATTGGCACCCTATATTGCTCTACTGATGTTACTTAATGGAGGTAAATTGATTCCTGATGATAATTAAATAAAAAAAGGTCCGAAAGGACCTTTTTAGTTTAAACTCTTGATATTGGTTTAATAACTTGTTTCATTTTTTTAATGTCTTCCTGGATTAGTCTATCCTTTTCTTTCTCTACTGACTCATTATTAACTTCTTTAGAAGCTTTTGCCATAGATTCTTCTGTATCACCATCTTTATCTAAATCTAAAAAGTCTGGTTTAGCTTTTTTACCTTCTTCCACTTCTCCTTCATACATTTCTTCTTCTAACTCAGGATAAGGTAAGTCGTCAGAAACTTCATCATAACTTCTTGCTGCTCTTTGTGATTGGCCTGAACCTATAAGTTCTGCTGTATACGTCATAAAATTACCTAATTTAGTTATAGAGTTAGCTAATTTTCTTCTAGTATCACTATCTTTAATCATGTCATAAGCTTTTTTGACACCATTAATAATATTTTCTATACCTTCTGCGGCAGAAACACCAGGATTTCTATCATACTGACCTTGTTCCATTATTGTCTCACTATAATCCTCAACATTTAAATCTAAATTTTCTCTAACAATAGATTCACGAATAAGTTTAAACGCTTCTTTAATAACAGTATCTATCTCATGTGGGTTATTCACTTTTTCTAATAATCTCTCTAGTTGTCCTTCGCTGATAATTATATTTTGTTTTTTATCTTTTGTGAAAGTTTTTTTACCATCTGACTTACTATTAGTAGTTTCACTCAATATTTTTTTATTAAATTTCATATCCTTTTTATTTATAAATATACTTTAAACGTGAATGGGGTCACCCCCACTCACATTATTATGTTTAAACATCCTCAAATGAAGCCCCTGTAGGTGTTACTAAGAATTCTACAAAAATGTACTCTAAAGCTCTTGTTGGTTTGATATATATCTTACCACTCATTTCATTTCTATCGATTTCCTCTGGGTCACTTGATAATACAACTCTAAAGTCTGTTAAACCTCTATCTCTTCTAATAGAGTCTAGTATTGGGTTAACTAGGTCTAAGAATTGTTGTCTTACTATGTCATCGTTTTGTTCAAATATTAATCTAACTGAAACAGCTGAAATTAATTTTCTAGTTTGTAGTAATAATCTTCTAACATTAATTCTATCTAAAGCAGATTCTTTAATTTGTAGAGTTTTATTACCCCATATAATCGGTCCTACGTCACTAAATGTTGCGATAGGATTAACTCTACCCACATATAACGTATCTCTCTCATCAAGAGTAAGTTTCTTTCTAGCTTTTACAGCGTTAACTATACCTCTAGTATAACCTGCTGAAGCGAACCATGGGAATGACACATTATCAGTCAATGCAATATTTCTCATTACCTCAGCTGTTGGTGGTATAAATATTTGTTTGTTATTAGCCGTATCCCTTACTTGAATCCAAGGATAGTATGTTGCTGTGTAATTAGAATCTATTAGTGAATCTTCCATCGCGTCTACAGCTTCCTCAGGACTTACCATATTAGCTGTATCAGTAGTGTTAGCTACGAACATATTATAGTCTGGTGTTGTTGTAACATATAATGAGTCAGCTCTTTCATCCTCAATCATATCTATAGACTCATTTACTAACCCTAAATTATCAACGTAATTGATACCTGGTGTAGCGAATACATTAATATCAACCGCTTCTGGATTACTAAATGTATTGATGGCTCTGAGATATGCAAAATAATCTGTGTTTGCTTCAACACTACTTAGTTTCTTAAATGAACCGTCTCCAGTTGCTGTAGGGAATTCTGTTGTAACACAAGTTCCATTTAAGAATCCGGTTAATCCCATTCTATAATCATCTGTATTAGACCTTGTTTTTCTATAAATGTCCCAACCATCAAATCCACCATGTGGTAATACAGTCCATTTACGTGCTCTTAATTTTTTATAAGGGTCAGTACTTAATGTAGGTTCTTTTTGGAATGATGTTACACCACATTGGAATATTGATTTATTATTAAGTGTTGTTCCAGACCAATCTAAATATGTACCTATACCACCTTTAACTATTGTTGCTCCTGAATCCATATGGAATCCTTGAGTTATAGTTGACCAATCAGTACCTTCCGTACCAGTACATATACTAGTTGGTGGTTGTTGTGATTTATAGTCAAAGAAGTCAGCGTCGTATCCTACTCCGGCCGAGTTAGATATACCTAGATAAACTTTTGATATCTTATCTCCACCACTTAAAACTTTGTTATTACCAGTACCCGAACCAAATGGTGGGTCATAAATTGTTTCACCAGGAGTATAGTACTTAGTTTTATAACTAATAAATGGATTTAAAGAACAGTTATAAGTTCTAAATCTATAACCCTCAAACCCACAAGGTAGTGAACCAGCAAAAGTACCATCTAGAACACCATCAGCCAAATACAACATAGTGTATTTAGACTTTAATTCAAATTCACCTGTTGACGTACCTACTTTTCTACCCACAAAAGAAATTTTTGTTGGGTCTAGACTACATCTTGTAAATTTTTCTAGTACGTTAGGTGCTGAATCAGTATCATAAAAGTCTCTAACTAGAATATCAAACTCACCTCTCTCAAAAGATAGGTTAGCGAATGATATTTTTATTTCTCTATTAGCTGAAGTACCGTCTGATATCGAAACACATTTAAATAACCTAAATACGTCAGTACCTTGTAATTCTGTTACAATCCATGGAGTTTCAGGTGTTCTCCACTCATTCATTTTCCACGCAATTGTATTAGTATTTGTCGCTGCTCTCGCTGATGGAAGATATGTTAAACAACATTGTAATCCTCTAACCTTACCTTTATTCCATAAATCTTTTAACATTACAGGGTAAGACTCTTCAATAAATAAAGGAACATCTTCTCTCTTTTTGTCAAATGGACTAACACCAAACACCTTAGATACATAATCTTTAGATGTGTTAGTCATAGAAGTTTTAAATGTATATATATTTCCACCTGCTGTAGTTGCACTAATCCCAAATGGTTTAAATGGGTCTTCTAGTACATCAGAGTAAGTCCCTGTACAATCAAAATTAACTGAATTACCTGTTACATCGTATGTTGGTCCTCCAGAACCTGTTGTACTTATTCCCCTAGACCTTAATGTAGCAACTACTACTCCATCATACTCATCATAAGCTGGAACATTATTATAATATTCTACGTTTATTGCACATGTCGCTGAATAAACTGTAGTACCCGAATTTTTAAGTGATGCTGGTCCTGTTTGACCTGTTGTTCCTGAATAGACCGTACCACCAGCAGATGCATTTACTGTATCTGCGGAAGCTGTTCCATGATATAGTTGATATGATACACCACTATAGGTTCCTCCACTACAACAATCACTATTTGAGTATTGGAATAGTCCGTAGTACCAAGCGTCATTTTTATATGATGTATAATCGGTACATAATGTGTCTAATCTATTTGTTATTGTTACTGGTTGTGTATAACCACTAGTAGCTCCAGTTGCTATTGAAGTTCCAGATGTCGTCATACACCCATATTGGTAAATTCCACCATTATAAGCGAAACAAGTACTTCCTGTTGTTGCAGAACAACCAGCATTATATGCATGATTTGTATTTGTTACAGTAGCTTTTACCCAACTTATTAAGTCGTTATTAAATGTTGGTAGTGTTGAACCGTTATTTAATGTTACTGTAGAAGTTGCGAATGAAGGGTCTACTAGTCCTGGTAATGTTAGTGGATTTGTTAAAGTTGCATCTGCATAAACAATTGAACCTAAAGCGGTATTACTACTAGCAGTAATTGGTACAAAAATATCAAAGTAAGTTGTATATGCCGACGTACCTGCAATTGCAGCTGTACCCGCATCATTACCTACTGTACCACCAGTACTTACACTAAATTGTGAAGAGTCTAAACTACCTAAAGTTTTAATAGACCAGGATGGTCCCGCATCATAACCACTAAGACCTAACACTCTTGTTACGAATAGTTGATTTGATTGACTTAGGTATGATTTCGCTATATACCCTAATTCATATTTAGGTATTTGTGAATCTACGTATTTTGTAGGTGATGTACCTCCAAAACGAGTTATAAAATCATCATATGATTGTATGAAAATTGGTTCGAAGGCTGGACCCTTTAATGCCTCACCTACTAAGCCTAATGTTGTAACACCAACACTTTGTGCTACAAATGTCAAATCTTTCTCTGATGTATACACACCAGGAGAAACAAATACTTTATTACCGTCTGCCATTGTTATTATTTTTTAAAATTATTATTATTCTATATTTTATTAATAAATACCTAATCTAAACCCAAAAGTTTTTGAAAATGAATGTATAAATACATTGGGGGTGAAAAAATTCATACTATTTTCATACTTTCTAATAATTATAGCAAAATACCCCCTTATATGAAGGCAAACAATAAAAAAATAAAAGACATTAAAAATATTAAGATTAGTGTTGAGTCTCACCAGCTACTAAAAAAGTACTGTAAAAAGCACGGACTTAAGATGTTTGCTTTTATAGAATTGTTAATAAAAGAAAAATGTAAATCAGCAAAGGACATATACGGTGAGTAACTATCTCACCAAAGTTTCTGTTATAATAATATAAGCTGAAGCAGTAGCTGTTGTTTTAACTATAGTTATACTTACAGTGTCACCAGGATTAACCATAACTGGTTCAGTTAAAACAACATTATTAATTCTAAACTCCACAGTATTAACATTGTTTGTTCTAGCTAAAGTAATATTAGTTTTATAGTTATATGTTTTTGTTGTCGCACTACTTATAGAATCAAAATTAATTTTATTTTTAACTTTATTATTTTCTCTAATTTTTTCATTTCTACTTTCACCATTCATTAAAAGTACTGTACGACTAACCGCCGGTGTAACCTCAAACTCGTCTTCGTCAATTAAAAATCCTTGTAGTTGAAACTGGTAGTTCTGTTGGTAGTATCTTCTTTCTTCAGTATCTATAACTGATTCATCCCCTATAGATTCCATAACTATTGGAATGTAGTGACCTTTTACGTAAGTATAAGCTTGTCTAGATGTAAACTTTTGTAGTATTACCTTATTAAATTGGTTTAGTTCTCTCATTCTGTTACATACTATCTTAACATCATAAGTAACATCTACAGGAACTGGTTGTGGTATGGTATATATGTCATAACCTTTTTTATTCCCATCCCAAGTAGGGACTTTTGCAAAATGAACTTGTTTTCTATTTGGAATGGTGTATTGGAGTGATGGGTTAGTTCCGTACTGTACGTCTGGTTTTCTAACAACCACTATAAATGGTAATGACACATTTTTATCTTTAGTAGAAAATGACCATGTCTGTGAAAATTCACCCCATCTTTGTAATGTTAATATCCTATCTATTACTGGTATTTTTTTACCTGAAACAACTACAGGAACATCATCTATAATAAAATCTAACATACCCCTATCTAAATCTGCATGTAATACTGATTTTGGTAAAAAGGTTCCGTTTTCAGTTATTAGGTCGGCCAGTTCTTTTCTCCTATTAGGTGTAGCAATTCCGTTGTAACCATATGGGTAATGCCCTTGTACTGGTTGTGGTGTTATGTTTATATTTTTTTTAGGTAAGGCCATATCTATATTCCATTAAACTCATTTTCACTAACAAAAGAACATTTTATTGTCCTATAAAAAGCTTTGTACCCACCTATTGTATGTGCATTATCAGATGTAACCCTACCGTCATCTGTTACGGTATAATATCTCATTCTTTCTTCTGTTTCATTATAACCTATATAATCACCATAATTTATATCTGCACCTAATTCATCTAAATGTTTCATATATACATTAAAAGTTAGGTTACCAGGTTCCATTTGATTTACTAGTCCTGCAGCATAACTTTTATTTTGTGGTTCACCAATATCTACATAAGCTTTAAACTCTATAGGTGTTTTATACCTAATTTCTTCTTTGCCCGCTTCACCGTAAACATCATCCACATCACTAAGTTTTTTGTCTACCCTAAATAAAACCAAAGTAAAATGCATATCACCATGTAGCCACTCCATACCAATATTTTGTTCTAAAGCAAAATCTTCTGAACCAAAAAATTTAGATATTCTTGTTATAGGTACTTTTTTATTAGTCATATTGTATAAGTCTTTATTATAAATACATTTTGACTTCCTTTTCTCTTTTTATTATATTTCCATTATGGATATAAAATTGCCTGAAATTATAGCTAAAGATAAATTACTAACATATTCTGGAGCAAATAACTATATTATCGGTTTAAGAGAGTCTGTTAAATCTGGTAAAATAAAAGTTTTGACACTGGAACAATCAGAATATGTGGTAAATAATTTTGACGTAGTACCAAAAGTAGTTCGTAGGTGGGTGGATATTGACGAACCTTACTCTAATGAATTACTAGCAACTAAATTTCTTTCTAAGGCCCCATCTAATATTTGGGTTGAGAAGCTCTTGATTACTGAAGAAGGTAAGTATCATGTTTGGGGGAAAATTTTAGAGACCAGTGCGTTAACTTCTTTTTGGGTCCCTAGAGACCAACTAATCAGTAAACCTAAAAGTGATGTTGTTGTTGATTTTACTGAATTTTCTCATAGACCACCTTTTGAACATCAGGAGGAAGCTATAGTCAAACTAGTCTCAAACAAAAAATATATTCTAGCCGATGATATGGGTTTAGGTAAGACTAGTTCTGCAATTATGGCAAGTATTAGTTGTAAAGCTAAAAAAATATTAATAATTTGTCCTGCTTCATTAAAAGTTAACTGGAAAAGAGAAATAGAGAATTATAGTAGTGATAGTGTTGGTATTGTTGAGGGTAAGAACTGGGTGGATGGTAAGTATGTTATAATAAACTATGATATTCTTAAGAATTTCCACTCACTACCAAAATCATCGGACAAAAAAACTACTATAGTAGACTCTAATTTTGATTTGGTTATAATAGATGAGGCTCACTACGTATCTAACGGTAAAGCTCAACGGACTAAGTTGGTTAACAATCTAGCCACTAGAATATCTAGGTTGTGGTTGTTATCTGGTACTCCTATGACCTCTAGACCTATGAATTATTACAACTTATTAAAATTAGTTGGTTCTAGGGTTGCTTCAAACTGGATTAACTACGTAAGAAGGTATTGTGATGGTAAACAAATTTTCAGGGGATATAGAAAAGTTTGGTTAACATTTGGTGCTACAAATCTTGAGGAACTTCGTGATAAGACTAATGATAAAGTTTTACGTAGGTTAAAAGAGGATGTTTTGGACTTACCCGATAAAATAATCACCCCTATACATATGGAATTAAAATCCAAAGATTATGAAGATGAGGTTGGTGAATATAAGGACTGGAGACGAGAAAATAGGAATAAGGGGTTATCCATCCAGTTATCAAAACTAATGAGGGTTAGACAAATTATTGCCTTAGAAAAGGTTTCTGAAACATCACAACTTATTGACCAGTGTTTACAACAAGATAAAAAAGTTATTGTCTTTACCAACTTTACCGAACCTCTAATGCAATTACATAACAAATATAAAAAAGAATCAGTAATTCTTAATGGTACAATGAAAAAAGAAGACAGACAGACTAGTGTAGATAGGTTTCAAAATGACGACAAAATAAAAATATTTATAGGTAATGTAAAAGCTGCTGGTGTTGGAATTACGTTAACCGCTGCGGAGGTTGTAATATTTAATGATTTATCTTTCGTACCTTCAGATATGTCACAATGTGAGGACCGTGCATTTAGAATAGGTCAAGATAAAAAAGTATCATGTATATACCCGATATTTCAAAATACCATAGAATATAAAATATATAACATTGTAAATAATAAAAAATCAGTCATAGATACTGTAATGGGGGATAATATCGGAGACGAAGATATTATGTCAGAAATTATAAGTATGTTGTAGAAATGAGTTATTCGATATATTTATAATAAAAAGAAATGCTATGGCTAAAAAAGAATTAACTAAAAAACAACTTAAAAAACAATTAACCACACTAACTGAAGATAAAGGTGAACGTTCAGAAAGTGCACTTAAAAAAGATTTAAAAAAATCTTTTGATGCGTTAAAACAATTAGATAGGGTTACTACAGGTCAGAAAATAGGTGATGTTACAATAACAAAATCAATGAACAAAAAAATTAAAAACGCTAAAAGATATATAGAAGACTTATACGACACTATAACTGATGGTGAGATAGAAAAAAAAGAACAAAAGGAGGGTGAGATGGTTGGTTCGGAAAATGAACAGTCTGAAGGTTATGGTAAAATGCCTAATGAAATGGAGGTGGTAGTCGGTGAAAATGTTGTTAAGGTATCCCAAAAGAAATTAAACTCTATAATAGAAAGGGTAATTGTGGAAAGAAAAAAACAATTGTCTGAGGATTCTGAAGGGGAAGAAACTTATAACTACGGTGAAGATGAAGGTGGTGATAAGAAAGAAGAAATGTCGATGGAGGACCACGTTAAAGCTATTGAGGACCATTTAAAATACCTAAAAAAAGATATGGGTTATGATGAAGACCATGAGGATAGAAGAGAGAAGGGTACTGACTTCGAATAAATCATAAAACATATTAAAAATATAAAGGTCCTTTAGGGGACCTTTTTTAATGCCAAATCAAAGTATTTATATGTAAAGGATAATTTATGCCAGTAACTATAGACCCACTAAAAAGAGAAAAATTATTTACCCAAATTAGACATTTATTAGGTGCACCCCTAAGAGGTGTTGAACTTGAGGATGAGATGTTAGATACTGCTATAGAGTTAGCGGTATTAGATTATGGCCAATATGTCCAAGATTGGTTAATAGAAAATCAGTGGTCATCTTTGTATGGTCAAGATATGGATGTTATTTCATTAACTAACGCTTTTTTAACAAGAGATTTAAATTTTGAAACTTCTTTTACCTACGCTTATTCTAAAATAGTTGGTCTACAAGCTGGTGGTCCTTATCAACTAAAACAAGACTTTATAACATTAGTGGAAAATCAACAAATTTATGAAATTCCAGCAGGAAGAGAAATGAATGAAGTTTTATGGTATACTAGAGCCGAATTAAACGAATCTTTTATTGACCCATTTTTAGGTCCTTTTGGTGGTATGGGTGGAAATTTAGGTATGGGAGGAGCACAAATGGGTATCCAAGGTTCTTATTTTTTAATGCCAGCTTTTGATATTTTATTAAGGATGCAAGATAGAAATTTAAAAAATAGGATGATTGGTGGAGATATGACATATAGGATGACAGCTGGAGCTGGTGGTATTCATGGACCAAAATTTTTACACCTATATAATGTACCTGGTGGTAGATTTGATTTTGGTAATATTATGACCAACCAACATAGAGTTTATTATTGGTATTATGATTCTGGACCTGAAACTAGAAATGAGTGTTTAGCAGCTAATAAAGACATAATTTTATTACCTAGTGATGTGACTTTAGATGAAATGACCTATGAGGAACTTAACTCCCCAGCTCAATCGTGGGTTAGAAAATACTTTTTTGCTAAAGCTAAAGAAATGTTAGGTAGAGTTAGAGGTAAGTTTAGTGGAGCTTTAAAAACCCCTGGTGCTGAACTAACACTGGAATATGACGCTTTATTATCCGAATCAAAGGATGAGGTAGCTAAATTAGTTGAGGAGTTAACTTTAAGATTAGAAAGATTACGAAATGATAAAATGTTAGAGAGGAAAGCTCTTGAGGCTGAAAACCTAAATAAGTCTCTAGGTTTTAGACCTATGAACCCAGGTTCAATATTCATAGTTTAGTATGGGATTTTTTACAAAAATAGATTATAATAGGCAGTTACGACAAAGTGGTGGAACAGCAACTTTTAGTGGTAGTACTGATATGACAGAAGCTTTATCTGTCGGTAGTGGAATAACTTTTAACGGTGAAATGTCGGGTTATGTTGCGGATTGGCAAAGTACGTTAACAACTGGTAATGGATTTCCTTGTTCCACTGGACATACTTTTATAGTAGGGGCTCATTCAGCTACATCAGCTTCTTGTAATGTTAATATAACATCTTTTTCGGGTGTAAGTGGTACAACAGCGGTTTTATCTATAGGTCAAGTACCTATTGACCCTATAAGTGGTGGTTCTGCAAGTCCAGGAATTAGTGCCAGTACTCTACAGATTAAAAGAGATGGGTTATTACCCGCTTATGGTAGTTTTAACGACGTATCTATTGACCCATCAGGAAATATAGTTATGACTCCAAGTTCTTCTAGAAGATATAAAACTAATTTAGTTTCAGTTCCATCTGGAAAATATATGGGGTTACTTAAACTAACACCATGCCATTTTAAATATAAAAGTAATGGAATGGATGGGTTTGGTCTTATTGCTGAGGATTTACACAATCTTGGTTACAGTGAATTGGTAATGTACGATGGTGATGGTAGGCCTGACAACATACATTACAAATTATTATCTGTAGCTCTTTTACAGCTTATAAAAGATATTAGGAAGGATATTTATGGTGGTGATTTACACACACCAACCAATGTTAATGAAAAAGATTCTATAACTAAAGTCGTTTCTAATGACTACAAAACAAATGGTGAATATTTAATTGTGGTTACATCGGACGCTAAAATAACTTTAGATTCATCAATAGACACAAAAATTAAAATAAAATCTTTAGCAAATACACTAGTTATCCCTGATAAAGGGCTTATTGACAATAAATGGGAAAATGTAGAATTAGATGGTGATAGTTCTGTAGAATTTGTATTTGTTTCTGAGTTAGATTATTGGGTTATTGTTAGTTCAGACGGAATCAAAAATTCCTAGTTCTTCCATAAAATAATTCTCACTTAAGTTTAACTTTTCCCAAAAAACTTTTTCTTCTTTGGACAATTCTAAAATTTCTTCTAGTGTGTCTTGGTCAGCTTCTTTTCTTGGTACCCCATTAATTAAGTTACATTGTGATTTAGTGAAGTATTCTCTATCTTCTGGTTTAGTTTTTAGTATACTATCTCTAACTTCTGGTTTAAAACAAACTAATAAAGGTTCTACACGTTTATTATAGATAGATACATACCTAGGTACATTATATTCACCTTTTTTATCTGAAGTTAACTCATTTTCGTTAATTTGGTAACAATTCAACACTATGGTGTCGTCCTCACCTTTTTTCTTTTTCCTTTGTACATCACCATGTGATTTAGCTGTACCATTATTAACGTAGAATATTGTATCACCTAAAGAAACTGGTATATTATTATTAATAATCAACTCCATATGTGCTTGTCTAGACATCAAAGCTCCAGACTTACTTCTTTGTTTACATCTTTTTTTATAAGACTCTACACTCTGTTTTACCCTAGCTTTATTTGCTATTTGACTTAAAGGGACTTCTTTATTGTATATTTTAGTTAAATACTCATAATAATACTCAACAAACTCACCACCTTTACCATCTAATAGTAATCTTAAACCTTTGTCTATAAAAATTTCCATATATCCTTGTATTTTTTTAGACTTAATAGAGTTTCCTGTTAGTTTTACTTTACCCTCCGCTGTTAATAAAGCATAATTTTTTCTTGCGACGTTAATACATGCTGGCCATTGTCCATCTGTATCTAGACCCATCTCACCTCTCATAAATAAGTCGTTATATTCAGCAACATCAGCTTCACTACCAACGTATAATTTATCTTTACTCACTAACTCATTGTTACCTAAACCCTTATACTCCCTTTCTTCTACATCAGTAGGACAAGAAAAGTTAACACCGTCAGTATCCATAACCAAAGGGTCGTAACCTTTTTTCATAAAAAACCTAACCATTTGTCTAAGATATTGTCTTGCAGTACAAGTAACTTTTTCACCCATATCCATATCACCCCAAGGAAATACATGTGGAGCTGACAATGAACCAAACATAGAGTTTATAAAAATTTTAATAGGTAATTGTTTCCTACCAAAAGACTCGGACTTTTTCTTATCTTTAGTGTAATATTCCGAAGCTAAATTTTTATACATTATCCTAGTATCTCTAAAATATTTTAACATACCTTTCATCGCCTCAGTTATATCACATTTAGGAAAAACTTCATGTACTAGTTGTATAGATGGGTATAGAGAACTAAAATCTAATTTCAGTACATTAGTTGAGTATCCTGTTTTTACTAATCTAGATAGTCCTCCGACAAAAGGTCTTTTTGATTCTTTTGCTGGTACAGCCAACCCCAAATGGTATGACCACGCTAACATTAACATTTTCCATAATGTTGCTGTACCCATAGTGGATACTCTTTCATACGTTGTTGGTACCATCCCAGCCAATAAGAACGAGGCTTGATTAAATTGTTCGTCTACAACCATAGTTTCCCATAGGTCATCTAGTAGGTATTGTTCAACAATATACTCACCTGATACTTTTTTATAAACTTCTGGAAATCGTAAATCTAGATTTTTTAAGTTTTTATCGTCTGTAGATTTGTACACACCATTATCCACATTTAAATAAAACTCTTTATTTTCTTGGTATGTAGACGCAATTTTATTACCTGGAACATATACTCGGTTAGGTTTTCCAGCTTTTGCAAATTGTGTGATATATTTAAGTCCCCAACTTTTTATTTCTGAATTAATTGTTTGTGTTCTTCTAACTGAGTGAGCTATATCAATAGAGTTGGTTCCCCATATTTGTACTTGACTATACTTTTCCATTTCAGCACCTAATTTAAGTACTCCTTCTTTTATTTTGTAACCTTCATTTGGATTTAATGTTTTAAACCTTTTTTTATCCATTCCTAGTATGTCAGCCCTTTTAAATAACCAGTCCCAGTCAAAGTTTGACGAATTATAACCACCAATCATAGTTGGTTTTATCTGTATTAGTTCATCAAAAAACTCATATATAGCTTCTCTTTCTGACTCGTCGTTATCTGGAATTTCAATAACTTTTTCATAACCCCTATTGTCTTTCATACCAATCATGAAAATCCTACCATCTTCAGGGGCTAGTGATGTTGTCTCAAGGTCAAAAACAAACCTATGAACTTCATCATAATCTTCAAAACCCTTAAATAATCTCTTTTTTTTCTGAACTAAGTATTGTTCTACTGGTGATAGAATTTGTATTGAGTCTCTATTACCTTCACCCCATGGACTTAAACCTCCTTGTGTGAAGAAATTAACTAAATCCCTATAAGTTTTAGTAGTCTTAACCATGTAGCACAAACCATTTTTTAACCTATCATTATCACCATCAATTAATCGTTCAATCATAATACCGTATTTTGATATGGCCTCTTTTTGTAAAGCTTTACTACCCTTATAGAAATTTTTGTCTTTTAGGTCACCAACCCAACAAAAAGGTATAAAAGTGTCCGTCTTTATAGACTTTCCCTTTTTCGGGTCTTCAATAATTTTATAGATTTTATTTGTTCTCCACCCATACTCTATTGCTACTATGTATTTTTCTGGGTCATTTCCTTGTAGGAATTGTTCGATTTCTTCTGCGGTAGGTTTATTCATATTATATTTTTTCGTTTGTATTATTGTCTTTATACTAAGGTATAAATTTTACTTAACATTCAATAAAAATATAATAAAATTTTTAAGGGGAATCAACCTATATTAACAAGGAGATTTTACGAAAGAGTCTGAAATAGTTATAAACAAATCTTCTCTTATGGGCACTATTAACTCGGTATTGTCTGAATGAAAATATATTATAAATTGTCCTTGGTATCTACCTACTTTATTAACATTATTTTTGGTCCATTTATAGTATATGTAATATTCAGTTGGTGCATTAGGTGATGTTGGTACTTTAGACACTATATAAGCTTTTTTATTCGCCACTTTTAGTATTCCTGTGTCCACGTCTCTCATAGAAAAATATATAGAAGAATTTGCTAGTTTGTCATGAAAACTGTTAAAGTCATTCCTACCATCAAGTACTAACTGCATTTTTAGTATTGGGTCTGTTGAGTCTTTTCTTATAAAAAATTCCATTCTTTAATTTGTTTATTATAAATATATTCTATTTTAGTTATTACTCACACCCCATACACGGAGCAACATCAATATTAATATCATTAATATATGGTAAAGCCAATACTTGGTTATAGTCCATAGATGATGTAATGTTAAACCCTGGATTATTAGCGTTTATATAAATACGTATTAGGTCCCAAGTATTTTCAGGTGAACTAGTTAGGTCATTCCAACTAGTCCAAGCATTTAAATTACCTGTTTGTCCTTGTACCGCTATACCAATTACTTGCCATAATACAGTACAACCTGGCCATATGTTCGGGGTGAGACAACTAGGTCCATTACACCCAGTACAATCTAAATTAAAGTTATTTGCCAATAAAGTTCTAGGTACCTCAAAAGTAATACCAGGGATTATTGTGTTTTGATTTCCATTACCTGGATTCATAAAGTAATCCATAACAGAACTATCTGTTGGGTTACCAATTGGTCCAGCTGCTGTATCCCAAGGACCCGCAACTATCGTACCAACAGTAGTACCGGCACAATTTCCAGTTAAAGATGGTGATGGTATTGTTTGTGTACATCCAGATTCACAAAGAGTGTCACACGCGTTTGGACAACAAGATAACCAAGCTGGATTAGTGTCTGGTGTTCCATAAGTTGCAAAATCTGAACATTCAAAGTATGGTCCAACATTTGATTTGTGACATAAGTAACAACATCCATTGTATGTTGTCGTATCATTTTCGTAATAGAATTGGAACGTGTTATCAAAATAACCACCAGCCCATCCAAAAGGTGCACTATTTAACAACCCAACATTCCAAGCACCATTTATATTATTTGTGGCACATATATCACAACTACTTAAACAACAACTATAATCTGTACCACCAATAACACCTGAACAATCTGCTGTAGCTGTTGGGTTATATCCGAACGAACCTAAGTCGATACATCCAGAAATTTGTGTATCATATGTACAACTACCGTCGTCTACACTAGCAGCTGCATTATAATTTAATGCTAGTGGGTCTGTACATCCAGATATAACTACAGTTGGGTTTATTATGTTTATAATGACATCTGTACTGCAACTATAACTTTGTGTTACATCAGCCCATATTTGTATCAAAGTTAGTGTGTATATACCATCTCCTTGACTATCTACTATCGATGCACCAAGTGTGTTACTACCTGAAGTCCCAGCACCTGTTGCTGTTGGACTTTGGCCACCACCTGGATATGTCCAGTAGGACGTACTTGAGATTGTGGTTGAGCAACTCCAAACAGCTGCTAAATTAAATGAATTGTAAGGTGTTCCGGCAGCATTGTTACCAGACTCTGGTGTTGTTACGATTGGATTTATAATGCATGGACAATATTGACAACACGACCAATCGTGTCCACCAACAACACCTGAACAATCACATGTAGCCCCTGAATTATAGTTTAATGCATGTGGGTTTGTACATCCAGATAGACATGTAACTAGATACTCACAACAACTATAGTCTAGACCCCCTATAACAGAACTACAATCACAAGTAGCTGCTGGGTTATAGTCACTGGCTGTGATATCAGTACATCCTGAAGTACATACACCACCGTAGACACAACAACTATAATCTGTACCACCCACAGTACCAATACAATCACATGTAGCCGTCCCATCATAATTTGTCGCTATAATATCAGTACAACCAGCGGAACAAGGTGGGTCATAAGTACAACAACTATTATCATTACCTCCCCAAACACCTGAACAATCACAATAGTAATTACCTGAATAGTTTGTTGCTGAAATTTGGTTACAACCAGCTGTACAAGCACTTTGACACTCCGGTGTTGTGTAGTCTACACACTCACAACAATTTTCAAATGGTGTACCACCACTCAACACAGTACCCCAGGCAACAAAGTCACCTTGATTATATGGTGGATAAAGAGTCATATTTACAACAGTTTGTTGTATGGTAGTACTAACCAATCCCTGATAAGTGAAACAAACCCAATTATAGTATAAACTTGGGTCACTTGATTGACTAAAGTAATGTGCTGGTAAACTATCACCTATTTGTGGTTCACCTAGTGCTTGCCAAAAACTAGTTGAGTTTATATTTTCACAGCACCCACCTGATATATAATCTGGTAAAGTAGGGTCTACAAAAGTTATATTTGTTAGACCACTAAATTGTTGAGCGAACGCATCTACTGGACCAAAATTAACTGGGTCCCAAGCTGATGAACAATATGACCAGGTATGTACAAAACATTCTACTGGTGGTTCTTCTCCACCACCACCTTCTCCTGGTAAGTCACAAGGTGGGCAACCACCCGGACAATTTTCACATTCTTCACAATCTATTAATGAATATCTGTCTTTATTTATTAAAAAATTGTGGTACACCTCATCCGCTGTTAAAGGTTTAATATAATACATCATTTGTGATATACCACCCACAAAAGAACCACCAAAATATTTTGCTATTAAGTCGTTTTGTTGAGCTACTGGTATACCATTTTCTCTGAATCCCCAAGCTCCACCACCCCAAGACATATTGTAAGGTATCCCAAATTGGCGTTTACGATTTAAGTTTGTGTGTCTAGGTATTATTTCTTCGTAGTTATCGACAGTATGTACAATTCTACCATTGACGTAAAACTTAAGTGTACCCATTCTATATTTTTTCTCATTAAACCAATGGTATATCGTGTCTGCTGAACAATTTAAATTAAGTTCTCCTGGCCAAAACGTATCACAAATATTATCAGCTGAATAAGAATATTCACCTTCTATTAAATCATTAACTCCACCAGCATTTAATAAGTCACAATCCTCCAAATATAAATTACGGTCAAAAACAACATCAATCTGGAGCCAAGTATCTTCACAATTACCACTTAAACTAACAAATGGGCAAATAGGTTCGGAATAAGATTCTTCTAATGCCCAACCACATTCCCACGTTGATTCTGTAGTGCATTCAATAGTTGTATCCACACAATCACCAGTAAATCTTATAGTTCTATAACCAATCCTCATATCATCATCTATCCTAAAACCTAAAGCGTTACTGTAAGCGTCACGAGCACCAAACTGTTCTCTTATTCCTTTAAAAAAGAAAAATCCTCCATTGTTTGTTTGTCCTGTTGGTATCGACCCCAAATGTTTCCAACTATAATTTAGTAGATGTATTGGCATTCCTGTAACAGGGTCTACACTACTACATACTGGGGTAGAACTAATAAAATTATAACCACTAGTATTGTAACAATTTTCAACACTTTGCCCTATAGTATTAATTTTTAAGTAAGTACTAAAAGACCAACCTTTATTAGGTCTGGTTGGTAGTATTTCGTAATTATATCTATGTAACTTATAAAATCCTTGGTAAAATCCACCTTTTAATTCTTGGTAATACCCTGAAGCGTCCAAAGCGTTAAGTATTGAAGTATCGGTCCAATAATTGGGTGGGTCAAGTAATCCATAAGCTTTTACTTGTGACATTTTAAATCTCTTATCAAAATGTAATTTATTAAAAGTACTTATTACTGGTAAATTTTTATATATTTCCACACAATCTTGTGGTGGTCCTAATTGTAAGTTAGCAATATTTGTGTCGTCATATAACCCATTAGTTCTAGCTGTTTCACCTATTTTAGTATCACATAGTTTCTTAACGAAGGTTGAGGTGCAATCACATATTGTTTTTGCACTCAACCAGTAAATTTTACTTATTATTGTAAAAGGTGGTGATAATTCTGGTGAAGCTATTGACACCGGATATTGTGCTGCACAATTTGTAAGTGGTTGTGTTGATGTAGCCGGGTCGTTCAAGTCTATCCATACAGGTAATACAGAGGTGTCCCCGTCACCGATAATCTTTGTTGACCAAACTACTTCACTATTAAAGTCTTTTTCATCTGATGTTAAAAAGAAATCGTAATATGAGCTATAATTTAATTTAGCGTCTATTCTGTTAAAATTATAATTGTTTAAATTTTGTGTTCCCATTATTAATAAATACAAATACAATACTATTTAATTCTTATCGATATTTATAATAAAAGTTAAATGAGAAGAATAGAAGCTATAACACACGTAATTCAAGAATTAAGTCTATTAAAAGAGTCTTTAAGTAAGGGTAATTCCATCCCCCCAACAGAGTTTATGAAATTATCGGAAATATTTAAATTCCGTATTCAACCAACTAAAGATAGGTTTACAGCAACAATATTAGATGAAGCGTCTCAAACAACAGACGACCAAGAACATTTAAATATGATTGATGCTATGGTTGGTGGAATTGTAGCTGGTGAAGTTGCTGAAGATGATGAAAAAGAAAAAGGTGCTGTTGGTGAAAAACCTGAGGAGGTTGAGAAGTGTGAGTGTGAGGATGGGTCATTCAGTGTAGATTGTTGTGAAAAAGAAGGTGAACTAGAGGAACTAATTGATTATGATGGTTCTATTATGTCTAGTAAGATTCCTGATGGAAATCAGACTAATCAAACTATGGGTGCTAGTAAAACAACGGATGATATAGTTAGGTCCACTTCCCAATACGGTGTATGGTCTAGTGGAGGTAACTTTTTTAAGAGATATTATGGTGAGTCTGTTGAGGAGTTGGGTGAAATAGACAAATCTGGTATTTTAGGTGTTGATGAGACGGACCAACTAGATTTTGGTGACGCTGTAGAATATTATGAAGAAGAGTTGTCTATAGAAAAAGATGAAGCGATAGAGCGTGTAGAAAAAGAAAGGGGTCCTGAAAGTTTAGAAAAAACAAAAACTGATGGTTCTTTTACTAGACATAGATTAACTGAAAAAGAGCGTTTAATAAAGATTTCTGAAGACAAAGCTAAAGATATGTTAGAAATATTATTATCCGATAAAAAAGATTCTAACGAACTAACCTCTTCGGATAATTTATTAAAGAATAAAGTAGCCTCTTTAATAAAATTAGCTAAAGTTAATAATGTTAGTGTTGAAGAACTTAAGAATATGATTCCTGATAGTTATGAATAATGATTTAAAACATGATAAGTATGTTTTACCTGAGAAACTATTAGAAAGGCTTAAGACCAACCTAAATAGTATGAGTTCTGGTGATAAGGGCTACTCTAGGATTGAGGGTTTACTGGACCAAGGTAATTTAAATTATGGTCAGGCGAAGAAATTTAAATACGAACTAGAAAATGAATTAGAAGGTAGTGATTACGAAAATGTTTGTGGTGATGATATGTTATCATTTATAAATAATTGTTTAGATAATAGAAGAGATGGTGTTAAAGCTATAAAAAAAGCCAAAATGAATGCCGGTATGGAGAATCAATTTTTAAAGACACATACAAAAGATAAAAGTAAAAACCCAACTAAAGTAAGGAATGTTAAAGTTTCTACTAAAAATGATGATATAATTAATAACCGAGCTATTTATGAAAATATAGATAGAATAAAACAATTGTTAAAATAAAATAAAATGGCAGATTTTAATCAAAAAAAACCAGGAGAGTCTTTAACTAACGACTCTGAAAAATTTAGAAATCAAATGTTAGTTAAAAATGTTTATCCAGCAAGTGATACTGAAGGATATAGTCCTAGTCACCCAAATGCTTTATCTAACGGTGATGATAAGGGTAAAGGTAATTCTATATACCTAGGAGTTTATGGTGAAGATATTGGTACTCGTACTGATATTATGGGTAATGGTGAAGCTAATACTGGAAGAATAAATAATTTAAAAACCAACCTATATGGTCAAAAAAATGAATATAGTGCTGGTAATTTAGATTCTGGACCAGGATTTGAAGCTCAATAATAACCTGAAATGAAATTATTTAGTACCTTAATAACTCTTTTAACTGAAGGTGTTAGTAATAGTGTGATAAAAGACTCTATAACTAATAAGCACACTTGTGAGTTGAGGTATATGGATGACGAGAAGTTACCTGACGGGGGTCAACCTAGGGTAATTCAACCAGTTGCTTATGGTTACTCGTTAAAAAATAACCCTGTTATACGAGCATACCAAACTTCAGGACCCTCACTAAAAGTTAATGAAGAAGGTATCCCGTTACCTGATTGGCGATTATTTAGAACCGATAGGATAAAAAGTATGAAACCTATGAAAGGTGAGGATAGTTTATTCTTGACTTTTGACCAACCGCCATTATATGATACTACAGGGGATAAATCTATGAACAAAATGATGTACAATTCAAAATTTTAAAATACTATGGCAGACCTTTCAACATTACAACAATCATTAATAAACGCTAGAAAAGTTATGAATAAGGTAGATACTGGTGACTTTTCAAAAGGAAGTTCTACAAATCCACTATCTATGGGTAGTGTAACTGATTCTTCAGGTTTATTAAGTGAAAATTTACCTCCAGTTCAACCACTACCAAATATCCCACAAGTAAGTGCAACAGATAGACAGGATTTATCACCTAAAAAAGGTATGACTGAAGAAAGAATTAACAATTCTAAATTACCTGACGTTATTAAACAAGCCATGATTAAAAATCCAATACCAGAAATACCATTTAATGGTGGAGTTGGTTTAACAGAAGATTTTTTAAGTGGTGTTAAAGAACAGATGGAAAAACAAGACATTCCTGTTTCAACTCATAACAGTAAATCCCAACAAATACAACCAAATACAAAAAGTAAATCAAATAAATTAACTTCTAAAAATTTAAAATCATTAATTAAAGAAAGTGTTAGAGAATTAATAACTGAAGTTGTTGATGAACGAGTGCAAGAAGCTATAGATATGAAGACTTCTTCTGATGAAAATTTTCAGTTTAAGGTTGGTGACCGTCTTTTTTATGGTAAAATTACCTCTAGTAAGTCTTTAAAATAATTCTCCTAACCCTTTGACTATTTAATTTTTTCATGTTATTATTTTATCATGAAAAATAAAAAATACAAAATATGCGTTTTACCTTCAGATAGGACTGGCGTATCCAAATTTCGTTCTGTAGACCCACACATATATCTACAAAAAATGTACCCTGATGAATTCTGGGTAGATATAATTTATGACCCACCATATCAAGATGATAATTTTTGGAAACAGTTTGATTTGGTACATTACCATAGGAGTGTAGGTCCTAATCATGAATTAGCTCGAATGGTTCAAAGAAAACTAACTAAGTGGGGAATACCACATATCATGGATTTAGATGATTACTGGTTACCGACACCAGACCATCCAGCATATATGATGATTAAAAGTAGTAATTTACACAAAAATATTATGGATAATCTTAGGTTAGCTGGTCACGTTACAACAACAACACAAAAATTTGTAGAAGAAATTAATAAATTTAACGATAGTGTTTTTATATACCCTAATGCTATAGATAATGAAGAAAAACAATATATACCTAAACCTACTGTTTCTGATAAAGTTAGAGTTGGTTGGTTAGGTGGTTCTTCACACATAAAAGATTTAGAAATATTAAATGGTGTTTTTGGGAGGTTACATAGCGAAAGAGAAGGCATGTTTCAAACTGTGTTATGTGGTTATGATTTAAGAGGTACAATGACTGAAGTAGACCAAGTAACTGGTAAACAAAAGCAAAGGCCCATCCAACCTATAGAGTCTGTGTGGTATAAATATGAACAGATATTTACCAATAATCATGGTACTCTTGATGAGGATTATAAAAAGGAGTTGTTAGATTTTAAAAAGAAGTCTATTACTGGTGATTTAAACTCGGTTTATAGGAGAGTTTGGACAAAACCTATTACAACGTACGCATCAAATTATAATTATTTTGATGTTAGTTTGGCTCCACTAAAAGAACACATTTTTAATAAAGTTAAATCACAATTAAAAGTTATCGAATCTGGGTTCCATAAAAAAGCTTTGATAGCTCAAGATTATGGTCCATACCAAATAGATTGTGTTAACTTGTTTGAACGAGGTGGTAAACTAAATCCTAAAGGAAATTGTTTATTGGTGGATGGAAATAAAAATCATAAACTTTGGTATAAGTACATTAAGTATTTAATAGACAATCCTAATGCTGTTACTGATTTAGGAGAAAAATTATTTGAGACTGTATACCCTAAATATTCATTAAAAACCATAACTGAGGAAAGAGCAGAATGGTATAGAGAATTAATAAGAAAATCATAAAAATTAAAAAATGTCAGTAGAGATAAACATTATAGAAAATGGGCCTATTTTGGTCAAAGGAGAAACCACAGTAACAAAAGGTGGTGAAAAAGTAAAAGTAAGTGAAAATTACGCGTTGTGTAGATGTGGTCAATCCAAGAATCAACCAATGTGTGATGGAACACATAAATCATGTAATTTTAAAGGATAAAAATATGTACTATCAAGCAATCGTAGCATTTGAAACTGGAGTTATGGATAACGAAGGAAATGCTAAAGTTAAAAAATTTAAATATGTCGTAGAAGCCGAATCTCTTTTTGAGGTTAATAAAAGGTTAGCTTCATACTTGTCGGAAGACACTAGAGACTCCGAGGTAGTTTCAATAGCTAAGGCCCCTTTTGAGGACTTTCTACACCCACAACTAACACCTAAATATTATAATTTATAAAATGGGTTACAAAAAAACTTTAGAGAATATAAAATCTTTAGCTGGTGAAAATTATGAAGAAGGTAAGGAAGAAGCTTTATATAGGCACTTAGGTCTTGACGAGGATACGGTTAATAAACTAGAACAACATAGTTTAGATATGGCTAAAGAAGAGATTAAAGTAAAAGTTAGGTATGTCAATAAAAGTGATAATGAGGATTTGAGTTATAAATTTGTTGATGACAGTGGTTTTGATTTAAGAGCTAATCTTAGTAGCAGTCTACTAATTAAACCTAGAGAAATAATGTTGATTCCGACAGGTCTTTATTTTGAGTTACCTGAAAGTATGGAGATTCAGGTAAGACCTAGGTCCGGATTGGCAGCAAAAAATGGTATTACTGTACTTAATACTCCAGGTACGGTAGATAGAGGTTATAGTGGTGAAATTAAGGTGATATTAATAAACTTAGGTAAAGATACTTTTAAAGTTAATCATGGAGATAGAATCGCTCAAGCTGTAATTTCACCCGTAATATCTGGTAGATGGGCAAAACTAATAAAAGTTGCTTCACTAGATAATACCGATAGAGGTGATGGTGGATTCGGCAGTACAGGAATTAAATAATTATGTCATTAAGTGTAGTTTTTAGTACAAAAAAAATAGATTTAGATTTTATAGAAATTATAAAATCTACTTCTGGTGTTCATAAAATTGAGGTTTTGCCTTATGAGAACCCGGGAAAATATTCTTTAACTGAAGTTTATAACATGGGTATTGAAAAAGCAACAAACGATATTATAGTTTTTTGTCATGATGACATAAAGTTCGACACTAAAAACTGGGGTAGAAAATTACTGAACCAATTTAAAAGACATCCTAATTTTGGTATTATTGGTGTTGCTGGAAGTCGGTATATGCCATCATCTGGAAAATGGTGGGAGGACTTTTCTAAAATGCATGGAGCTGTATATCATGAACATGAAGGTAAAAGGTGGTTATCAAGATACTCTAAAGATATTGGTAATTCGTTGGATGAGGTTATCTTGGTTGATGGTTTATTTTTTGGTATTCATAAGGATAGAATTTTAAAACCTTTTAATGAGGAGGTGGATGGTTTTCACTTCTATGATGTAGATTTTTCTTTTTCTAACCATTTAGCTGGTGTTAAAGTGGGGGTTTGTACTGATATAAAAATAACACACTTGTCTATTGGTATGACTAATGATGAATGGGAGAAAAATAGGGTTATTTTTTCCGAAAGATATGAAGATTCGTTACCGTTAAAGATAAATCGAATAATAAGAAAAAATGAAAAGTTAAATATTTTAATAGGGTGTTTAAACTTTAATGATTATACTGGTTCAGAGTTACATATATATGAGTTAGCTAAAGGTTTAAAAAAATTAGGACACAACATTAGTATATGTTCTAATGTGGGTGGTGATATGGAGAAAAAAGTAAAATCTTTAGGTATTGACACTTTTTCTCTTCAAGAGCCTCCTGGATTTAAGCTTGGTGATGGAAAAACTAAAATTAACACACCCGAAGGAGTTAGAGTGCCGGAAAAAGGTCAGTTATATCAGATGGCTCATGTAAAATTTGACTTACTTCATTTACACCATAAACCAATAACCGAACACCTACTAAAGTTGTACCCAACAACACCAACTGTTTGTACCATTCATTCTGAAGTTATTGAACTGGAACATCCGGTTTTAGACAATAGAATTAAAAAATATATTTGTATACGACCTGAAATACAAGAATTTATAAACTCGAATTTTGATATTGATATTGATAAGACGAATGTAATTTATAACCCTTTTGATTCTAATAGATTTAAACCTTACCCTAAACCTAAGGTTGATAAGGAAAGAGTACTTTTTGTGGGCACTATAGATTATCTTCGCCAACAATCTATAGAAGATTTAATTGAAAAAACAAAGCTGGCAAACCAAGAACTGTGGATTGTGGGTAAAAAAAGAGTGGATTTTTTAGATGATATTAATGACGAACATGTTAAATATTTTGACCCTACTTGGAATGTTGAGTCTTATATAAAGCAATGTCATTACACAGCTGGAATTTTATTAGGTAGAACTACTATTGAGGGTTGGTTATGTAATCGTCCTGGTTGGATATATGATGTCGATTCTGGTGGAGCTATAAATGATATAACTTTGCATGAAGTCCCTAAAGATATCGTTAAGTTTCACTCCCCTAATATAATAAATCAAATAGTATCAACATACGAAGAAATATTATAATATGAAACTATTAATTAAATTTCCTACTAGGGTTAGAGTTAGAAAATTCTTAAATGTTTTAAGTACGTATGTTAGGTTATTAGATGATAAATCAACACCTATAATTGTTTCTTGTGATACCGACGATTATTCCATGAAAGAAGAGTTTGTTACGGAAGTAATCGGTCAATATAAAAATGTTATAGTACAATTTAATAATAACAATACTAAAATAGAAGCAATTAATCATAATATGGACACTTTTGATTTTGATATTGTGTTATTAGCTTCAGATGATATGGTTCCTCGTATTAAAGGTTTTGATAAGATTATAAAAGAAAAAATGATGACTAATTATCCAGACACTGATGGTGTATTGTGGTTTAATGATGGTTATAAAGGTGATAAATTAAATACTTTATGTATTTTAGGTAAAAAGTATTTTGATAGGTTTGGTTATATTTACAATCCTGAATACAAATCTGTCTGGTGTGATAATGAATTTATGGATGTGTCTAAGTTATTAGATAAAGTTACGTATTTTAATGATGTTATTATAAGGCATGAACATCCTGATTGGGGTTTTGGTTCTAACGATTCTATACACATGACTAATGTAAAAAATGAAAGTAGTGATAGACTTACCTATGAAAGAAGAAAACAGCAAAATTTTGGATTATGAATCAAATATGTACAGTATCAGATATAAACTATCTAACAAAAGGATTAACATTATACGAATCCTTACTTAAAAATACAAATAACTTTGTTTTACATTACTTGTGTATTGATGATAAAACCTACAATAAGATTGTTAGATTTGAGTCTAGTACTTTAAAAGTATACAATCTTAAAGACCTATTACTTAATGATGAATCACTTAACAAACTAAAAACTTCACAGTATAATTATTTTTGTTGGTCTCTATCTTCATATTTTAGTAATTTTCTTTTACACAAATTAAATAAAGATATAACCTATATTGATAGTGATATCTATTTTCATCAAAGTTTAGATATTATTTTAGATGAAATTGGTGATAGGGATGTTGGTATTTTTAGACATAGACAATTCCCTATGGAGTCATATAGACCTGAGGGTTTGTTTAATGTTGGGGTGGTACATTTTAAATGTAGTGATTTAGGTATTAAAACTTCTGATTGGTGGAAAGATTCTGTTTTACATAAAAAACATCCAGAATATGCTACTTGTGGTGACCAAAAATATTTAGATTATTTTCCTATACTATGCCCAAAAGAGTCTATATACATTGATGTTAATATTGGTCATGGAGCTCCTTGGATGTGGCAATTATATAACTTCATAGATAAAGATACTATTATGTGGGGGGATTTAAAACAAAAATTAATTTTTACACACTTTTCACAGTTTGAGTATGACAAAGAAACTTACGTACCTTCTACTATGCATCACATATACACACCTTTAAATATGTACAAAGAAATTAAAGAATTAAAAGAAATATATGATGAGTATTACTATAATTTAAAAGTAACAGAAAAAAAATACGAATGATTAAAACTATACATAGACATACATTTAGAGAAGATTTATTAATTAAGGGTGGTTATGTTTTAGATTTGGGGTGTAGTGACTTTATTTTTACTAGATATATGTTAAAAAATGAGATGAAAGTAATTTCTTTAGACCCACGTAAAAACATTTATGTGTTCGAAGATTTACTCACCAACCCTAATTTTACCTTTTTAGAAAAAGCTTGTGTTGGGGTAAAGAATGGTGATACCGCACCCTACCATACCTATCAACATTGGGGGTCAAACTCTTTAATAAACACACCAGAAATGTTATCTAACGAAACTAATTTAGGTCATTCTAAAAATCCATTTAAAGAAACTTACAATGTGAAAGTAACTACAATAGCTGAAATAATGTCCGAGTTTAATATAGATAAATTTGAATTGATAAAAATGGATGTTGAGGGTATGGAATATGAAATTTTAAGTAATTTACCTGATAATTGTTCTAAACAAATATCTATAGAATTTCATGACTTTTTATCTTTAAACCCCTCCGATGATATTGAAGAATATCATATAGATTTACTTAAGAATAACCTCTCAACATATAAAGTTGAGTATGAGGATAAGTCACCTCTTAATGGGTTTAAAAATACCTTTCAGAGAGATGACGTATTATATATAGAAAAATAATTATGAAAATAGCGTTTGGAATGATTGTGTTCGAGGGTGATTACGTTCTTAAACAATGTTTAGAACAAGTCTACCCTTTTGCAGAACAAATATTAATTGCTGAAGGCCCAGTATCTTATTGGCAAAGACAAGGTCGTACAACCTCGTTAGATGGTACCAACAAAATTTTAGATGAGTTTCCTGACCCAGATAATAAAATTAAAGTAGTGCATGGTCAGTTTAATGAAAAAGATGACCAGTGTAAGGCATATATGAAACACATAAATGATGATATAGATTATATATGGAATTTAGATTCTGATGAAATATATAAAACGGAAGATTTAAAAAAGATAATAAATTTTTTAAAGACTGAATTACCTACAAGTGTTGGTGTTAGAAGTTGTTCTTTCTATGGTGGATTTGACGATTACCTAACTGGTTTTGAATTAAATAGGGATAATTTTTTAAGAATTTTTAGGTACACTAAAGGTTCTACTTGGTTGACTCATAGACCACCAACTATTCAATACCCACCTAATTCAAATATAATTAGAAAACATATAGATAGTGAGACCCTTTATAATAAATTGGGTGTTCAAATGTATCACTATTCGTATACCTTTCCTGACCAAGTCTATAAAAAGGTAAATTATTATAAAGATAGTGTTAGTAAAGATAATTGTATTGACAACTATTTCGACAGAGTTTACATACCTTGGTTAAGTGGTAATCGTGAATCTGTAGAAAAAGAGTTTTTAGGTGTGCATGAATTTAAGCCTCATTCTCGTGGAGAATGTTTTACACAACCATTTATTTTATCACATCCAGAATCTATACTTAAAGATATGCCAGAACTTAAAAATAAATTTGCCACACAATTAAAAAAATATATTAATGTTAAGTAACGAAGAAGGTAACCAACTAATAAAAAAATATTTAAGTGAAAATAAAATTTTTACTGTAGGTAGGGTTGGTTCTTCGGAAATAATAGCGTCTAATTCTTTTGATGGTGGACAGGAAATATCTCGAGGTATTATAAGTATGTTACAAAATAATGCTGGGGTATATGGAAATTCAATAGAAGATTTCTGTAAAGAGTATCTGGAAGGGATAAAGTGTTGTGACATTCAAGTATATTGGGCTATAGAAGGCATAAAAGCCTCTCAAAATAATCTTTTTGGTAAGTATTGTTCGGAATCCACAATCGTTGATAGTAGAACTGTCGAACCTTTTTATTTTGAGGATTCTTGGGCTAGTGCATTACAAAACAAAAAAGTTTTGGTCGTTAGTCCTTTTGCTGAATCCATAAAGACCCAATACGAAAAAAGATTGTTAATTTGGCCTAATAAATTATTACCTGAGTTTAATTTAATACCTTATAAAGCTGTACAATCTATAGGTGGAATAGGTCCTCACTCTTCTTGGTTTGAGTCATTAAATATTATGAAAGAAGAAATTAGTGAATTAGACTTTGATGTTGCTTTATTGGGTTGTGGTGGTTATGGAATGCCTTTAATGTCTCACATAAAAAATACGTTAAATAAATCCGCTATATATGTAGGGGGTGGTTTACAAATATTATTTGGGGTTAAAGGACGGAGATGGGATGCTCAC
>Ga0208669_1000014_pt1 | contig 99619 bp, 113 predicted proteins | sample 21_taG_FD_184095 | JGI IMG/M metagenome (GOLD analysis project Ga0208669, IMG submission 184095) | Marine viral communities from the Subarctic Pacific Ocean - 21_ETSP_OMZ_AT15319 metaG (SPAdes) (version 2) | ecosystem: Environmental > Aquatic > Marine > Oceanic | place: Pacific Ocean...
AAATTAGTGAATTAGACTTTGATGTTGCTTTATTAGGTTGTGGTGGTTATGGAATGCCTTTAATGTCTCACATAAAAAATACGTTAAATAAATCCGCTATATATGTAGGGGGTGGTTTACAAATATTATTTGGGGTTAAAGGACGGAGATGGGATGCTCACCCAGAAATAAGTAGTTTTTACAATGAACATTGGGTTAGGCCTAATGATAATGAAAAACCAAAAGGGATGTCTCTTATGAATAACGAGCCTTCCACTTATTGGTAAATAATTTAATAGTTTTTATGATACCAGTAATTTTAATACATAAAGGATACCAAGACTATCTTGGTTGTGCGATTAATCAAGCACTTAAAAATAATCCGGTACATCTAATAGGTGATACTATCCCACCTATAACACACGAAAACTTTAAGTTTGAAAACTTAAATGAGTATTGTTTAGAATGCGATGAATTTAGGTCTATTTACGAACATTTAAATACCACTCCTGTTGAGTATGAGATTTTTTGTTATCAAAGATGGTTTATATTAAAAAATTACATGGAAAAACAAAATTTAGATAAAATATTTTATATTGACTCTGACGTTTTGCTTTTTGTAAATATAACAGAAGAGTGGAAACATTTTGACCAATATATTTTAACTTTAGCACATAGAAGTGCTGGGACAAATTCATTTATCACACTAGAAGGGGTTACTAGTTTTTGTAATTTTTTAATGGACACTTATAAAAATAAAAACTCTTATAATTACAAAAAAATTGCTTCACACTATAATATAAGAAGGGAATTTGGTTTACCTGGTGGTGTGTGTGATATGACATTTCTAGAATTTTTCCATTATTGTGCTGATTGTGGTGGTGGACCTGGTAGGGTAGGTGAAATGATGCAAATAGTTAATGGTTCAACCTACGACCATAATATTAATACTCCTGACCAAGGATTTTCTTTTAAAAATGGGAAAAAAGATTTTATATTAAAAGAGGGTATTCCTTATATTTTTAATAATACTTTAAATAAAGAAATAAAATTTAACTCATTACACTTCCAAGGAGGAGCCAAAAATTTAATAAGAAGTGTGTATGATAGATGTTAACGAATCTTGGAAAAATGAAGTTGTTTTTAAAAAACAATTAGAGTTAAACTTAAAAGAATTATCTTCTAAATCTAGTTATCCTAGTCATTGGATTGATTTTATTAATTTAATAAATCTTTTTAATCCAAAATCTGTTTTGGATGTGGGTTGTGGTTGTGGTGCTATATATGAATTATGTAGAAAAGAACTACCTGACTTATCTTATTTTGGTATAGACTACGCTCCTGAAGCAATAAATGTAGCCAAAGAAAAATGGGGAGACTCTTACTTTGATGTGCTTGATTACAAACAATTAACTAATTCTTATCTATCTAATTTTGACCTTATACATATGGGAGCTTTACTTGATGTGTTGGATAATGGTGATGAGGCATTGGAGTATATTTTATCTTTATCACCTAAAAATATATTAGTAGGTAGGATGAAAATAACAAATGAAGAGAGTTATTACACAACTTATAAAGCTTATGATGAAATAACTACCTGTGCCTATTACCATAGTAAAAATAATTTCTTACATTTATGTGAAAAGTATGATTATGGTATACATAACATAAATGATAATTTTTATTTAGTAAAAAAATGAGTGACATAAAACAATTAAGTGAGTCTTTAGTACAACCTATATTAACTATAGGTAGAAAAGTTGCTATAGTGGGTTCCAGTGCAGTATTGTTAAAAAAAGAATACGGTGATATAATAGATAGTTATGATACTGTAATTAGATTTAATAGAGCTCCTGTTGTTGGTTACGAAAACTTTGTTGGTTCTAAAACTGATATAAGGGTGGTTAACGCTCACGTATTTACTAACACTTCTTGTGAGGGTGATGAAAGATTTAAAACAGCAAAACTAACACAACCTAAGAATTTTATTAAAGAATTAGAAAATACCACTATATTACACGTAGGTACTGCTGGGGCAGGTTCTGTTGACCCAGATGAAATGGGTTGGTCCGATAGGTCTACCCACATTCACCCAACATCAAAAGCTTTTATTATGAATTACAATGGAATTCCGATTAGTGACCTAGGTAAGGCTCCTACGGTAGGTATTAAAACAATTAAATTAATGATACTAAATAATTTAACCCCCCACTTATTTGGTTTTGGCTTAGACGAGTCTGGTGTATCTCACTACTGGGAGGATAGGGACCCAGTTAGTCAGTGTCATGCTTATAGTGATGAAAGAAATAAATTAAAACAGTGGGAAAAACAAGTACAAATTAAAATCTTTAGATAATGAAAATTTTTATAGATATAGACAATACTATAGCTTACGAAACTGAAGACTTAGACTATTCCAAAGCTAAACCTATAATGGCTAACATAGAGAGGGCTAATAAATTATATGACGAAGGAAATTATATTGTTTATTGGACGGCAAGAGGAGCTGAAAGTGGTATAGATTGGAGAGAAGTAACACAATTACAATTAAATTCGTGGGGTGTTAAACATCACGAATTAAGATTAGATAAACCGTCATTTGATGTTTTTATCGATGACAAAAATTTAAATAGTAGAGAATGGGAACAAGAAAAATGGATAGTGTAGTTATGCCACCGGTATTTCCAATACCACCGGCTTATGATAAAGATGGTAATTTAGATTTAAATGCTATAAGAAAATATATTAAATATCTAGAAAAAAATGGAGTAGAGGTTATTATGACTACAGCTGGTACTTCACAATTTAATTTATTAACACTAAATGATATAATTTTATTAAATAAAGTTTGTGCTGAATTTAATGGAAAATCAATATTAGGTATTCCAGCTTTATCAAAAGATGAAGCTTATGAATTTATAATAGAAATGAATAAATTAGAACTTAAAAATAGTTCTTTAATGTTGTTATACCCAGATAGATATTATGATGATGAATCTATAGTTGATTATTTTAATTTTTTAGCTGATGTATCAAATTATACCTGTTTTATTCATGGTATGTTTATGAGAAAAGGTACTGGTGGAACTTATAACTTCACGGCTGAATTAATAAATAAAATCTCACAACATAGTAATATAGTTGGTATGAAAGAAGAGACTAACGACTTTGGTTTGGCTTACAATACTTGTAAAGATATTAACAAGAATGATTTTATTGTTATTGTGGCTGGAGGAAGTATGAAAAGATTCTTATCTTTACATTCAACAGGTGTACAAACTTTTTTAACTGGGATAGGTAATATACTACCTGAGGTAGATATAGAGTTCCATAATAAGTTAACAAATGGTGATTTATATGAAGCATACAAAATTGTAAATGAGTTTGAGAATTTATTCTTTGATGTTTTTATGAAGTATGGTTGGCATTTAAGTTTAAGGGAAGGTCTTTATTGTGAAAATCACTATGAACCAAATACTAAGCATCCTTTTCCAAGAGCAACTAAAGAAGTTGTAAAAGATATAAAAAAGATAATAGAAGAAATGAAATTAAAATTAAGTAATAATGAGTAAAACATATATTTTAGGTCCTTGTTCGATAGAAACAGAAGGGTTGTACGATGAGATAGGGTCATCATTAGTTCCTGTTATGGAAGGTAAAGACTGGATTTATAAGGCCTCGTTTGATAAGGCTAATAGAAGTTCTATAGATGGTAAGAGAGGGCCTGGTATAGATGAATCTATTGCGATGTTTAAAAACTTTAAAAAGAAGTACCCTAATATTAGGTTAACTACCGACGTTCACGAGGTATGGCAAGTAGAACGTCTATCGGAAGTGATAGACATTATTCAAATACCAGCATTTTTGTGTAGGCAAACAGATTTAGTAGTTGAGTGTGCTAAATACTTTCCTGTGGTTAATATTAAAAAGGGTCAATGGATGAGTCCTCAAAATATGTCCAAAGGGGTGGATAAAATAAAAAACGTCAATCCTGATTGTGAAGCTTGGGTAACTGAAAGAGGCACACAATTTGGTTATGGCCAATTAATTGTAGACTTTGCTGCTGTTGATATACTAAACAAGGTGTACGATAAAGTAATCTTGGATTGTACTCATTCTACACAAAGACTTAAACCAAATGGAAGAACTGGGGGTAGTGGAGAAATGGCTGTTAAGTATTTTAAAGTGGCAGACACTTTTGGGTATGATGGAGTTTTTGCTGAATGTCATCCAAACCCACCTATGGCATATTCAGATGCTGATTGTCAAATACAGTTAGATGACATGATAAATTTATTAAAAGAAGAAAAATGAATATAAAATATGATTTTGATTTTGCGAACATACGTAAAACACTAGACATTGTTAACACTGTTAAAGAATATGGTATTTGTAGAGTACCTAATTATTTAAATGATGATACAGTGTCAAAATTAAAAAATGAGGCTTTAGAATTAGTTACAAATGAACCTAGTGATGATTATGAGTTTGGTAAGGCTACTAGGTTACAAAGATTATTTCATGACCAAAACGGTAGTCTAATTCCAAATCCAAATTTAAAACCAACAATAGGTGAGGTTTTTTCTAATGTAGAAATGTCTAAAATATCTGAATTATATATGGGTAACCACACACTAAATTCCGATATTTTTATAACTCATGACTATAAACATGATAATGGTTTAGCTAGAAATGGTTTTTTGCATTTTGATAGAATTTATACGTTTAAGTTTTTTATATACTTAACTGATGTAAATGAAAATTGTGGTCCTTTTTCTGTAGTACCTAAAAGTCATATTAAAGGTAAAGAATTAAGATTGCAAACTAGGGGTGAATATGAAGAACTTAAAAATAGAATTTTATTAGATTATCCTGACTTAGGCTATACCTCAGATGAGGTAGTACAAGTATTAGGTAATGCAGGTGATTTAATAATTTTTGACACTGATTTATTCCATTTAGGTGGTGTGGTAAAAGAAAATAATGAAAGATTAATAATTAGAGGACATACAAGATGAAAAATAAAATAAAAAAATTATGTATTATACCAGCTAGAGGTGGGTCAAAAAGACTTCTAGGAAAAAATGTAAAAGTACTGGGGGATAAACCATTAATATATCACACTATAGACACAGCATTAGGTTTATTTGATAAGGTTATTGTAACTTCAGATTCAGAAAATATTTTACAAGTGGTTAAAAATGGGTATAAAAACTATAGTTATGAAAATAATACTATATTAGAAATATCTAAAAGACCTAATGAATTAGCAACAGACACATCAAAGGTTATTGATACTGTTGTTTACTATCAACAACAAAATAAAGATTTTGAACAGGTTTGGTTATTTTTACCTACCTGCCCTTTAAGAAATAAAAAGGACGTTATAAACGCTCAGAATTTATTATCAAATGATGTCGATTCTGTAATATCAATAACAGATTATGATTTCCCACCTAGTTTAGGTTTATTAAAAGGAACTCAAGGTTACTTAGTAGCTTATGACCATTCAGACCCTTGGAGAAGTGGTAATTCTAGAAGTCAGGACCACCCTATTGTTAATAGACCTAATGGTGCTATATATGGTAGTTGGGTGAGTTCTTTTGAGGTGAATAAGAATTTCTATAAGGGTAAGGTTTTAGGTTCTTATATGGAAAGGGAACGTTCCATAGACATAGACACGGAATTAGATTTTCAGTTAGCTGAATTAATTTATAAAAATAATAAATAATGTTAAAGAAATTTTTAGATTTAGGTAGACAACCTATAGCAAATGGTTTCTTATACCAGGACCAGATAAAAGATGAGTACTTTTTTAATTTAGGTGTTGCTTTTGATGAAGAGACTAAATTAGTTACTCAAACAGAGTATGTGGACCCACCATTAATGTTTAATGATGAATATGTCTATAGAGGTTCAATGTCTCAAACAATGAGGGAACATTTTGCAGAATTTAGTGACATTTTAGTGGGTGGTGCTTTTGATAGTCCAATACCTAAGATGTTAGAGATTGGTAGTAATGATGGTGTGTTTCTTAAAAATTGGCCTACTGATTCTACTGTAGCTGTAGAGCCTTGTGGGAACTTTGCTAAAGAGACTACTGATATGGGATACAAAACATATAACAAATTTTGGGATGTTAAATTAGCTGAACAAATTATGATGGTTGACGGTAAAAGAGATATAATTTTTGCTGCTAACTGTATTTGTCATATCCCTGATTTGGATGAGGCCTTTAAAGCTGTAAATTTATTGTTAAATGATAATGGTGTCTTTATCTTTGAGGACCCTTCATTAGCTGAGGTTATAAATAATAATTCTTATGACCAAATATATGATGAACATCCTCATGTATTTTCTGTTATAGCTTTAGATAACTTACTTAATAAACAAGGTTTAGAGATAGTGAAAGTAGATAATTTGCCTGTTCACGGTGGTTCTAATAGAATATATGCTATGAAAAAAGGTGTAGCTTTAATTGACCAATCTGTAGAAGAAAATAAATCTTATGAAAGAGTTTTGGGGTTAGACGATTTTCAGACTTTTTTAAGATTTGCTAAAAGAGTTGAACAATCTAAAGAAGATTTGGTTAAATTATTAACTAAATGTAAAGAGCAAGGTAAAAAAGTAATATCTTATGGTGCTAGTTCTAAGTCTACAACAATTTTTAATTATTGTGGTATAGGACCAGAACTATTAAGTTATATAACTGATACCACCCCAGAAAAACAGGGTAAATTATCACCTGGTGTTCACATACCAGTTATATCCCCAGAACAGGGATTTAATGAAACAGTAAATTTTGCTTACCTAGGTGCGTGGAATTTTATAAAAGAAATAAAAAATAAAGAAAAAGAATTTGTATTAAATGGTGGTAAGTTTATAACTCACGTACCAACAATACAAGTAGTTTAATAAATAAAATTTAAATATGGATTATTCATTTAAAAATATACAATATCATGAAGATGATAGAGCTCAAAGATACTTAAATGTTTTTGAGGAGTTAGGTCCTGGACAACTTAATGTTTCTTATGTTAACTCTACAGAACATATAGTAGCTTGGCATAAACACAATATACAAACGGATTACTGGGTATGTGTTAAAGGTTCATTCAAGGTTGGTTTGGCCACTGAAGATGAGGGCACTGAATTTGTCTACCTATCTGATAGAAACCCACAAGTATTAAAGATACCACCTGGCATATATCATGGTTATAAAGCTATAGAACCTGGTTCAATATTAATGTACTACTTAACTGAAAAATATAACCCAAAAGATGAGTTTAGAGCTAAGGTTGGTGATTTTGGGGATATTTGGGAGGCTGAAAATAAATAACTTATGAAGACAGTCGCTGACGATGTAATTTCTATAAACCTTAGGTCCTTTAATGAGGACAAAGGTAGTTTAATACCAATAGAATCTGGTATTGATTGTTTAATTGATATAGAAAGAATTTTTTATGTGTACAAGGTACCTAAAGGTGAAATTAGAGGTAAGCACGCTCATATAGAAACAGTACAAGTTTTAATTTGTTTAAAAGGTGTATGTGAAGTAACTTGTGATGATGGAAAAGATAGGAGAACTTTCACACTTGATGACCCATCAAAAGCCTTGTACTTACCGAAAGGAATATGGGGAGAACAAAAATACGTTACTGACGACACTCTTTTAATGGTGATGTGTAATACAAAATATGACTATGAAGATTATATTTTTAACTATGATAAATTTTTAAAATTTAGGGACGTTGAGTAAGAGTGTGTTAATAACTGGTGGTCTAGGCCATATAGGTTCTAAACTTATAAAAGAGTTACCTTTAGAATACGACCTTATTGTGGTAGATAATTTACTAACCCAGAGATTTTGTTCTTTGTTTGACATCGGTAGACCTATTAAATTTATGGATAAGTGTATAAGTGATTTGACCTTTGATGACTTAGATTCGGTGGACATTGTTATTCACTTAGCTGCTATAACTGATGCTGCTAATAGTTTTAATAACGTTAAACAAACGGAAAACATTAATTTCACTCTAACAAGCACTTTTATTGATTTGTGTGATGAAGCTAAATGTAAATTTATTTTCCCATCATCTACAAGTGTTTATGGTGCAGCTGTAGATGTTGTTCATGAAGATAATGATGATTTTCTTAACCCTCAAAGTCCTTATGCTACAACGAAAATAGGCATAGAAAAAAAATTAAAAAAATATAAAAATAATTACCTAATATTAAGATTTGGTACTATATTTGGGCTAAGTGTTGGTATGCGATTTCACACAGCAATAAATAGATTCTGTTACGATGCCTCTTTGGGTAAACCGTTAAAAGTGTGGAAAGAAAATTATAATCAATATAGACCTTATTTAGGGTTAAATGATGCGATAAATAGTATTTTATTTTTTATTGAGGATGACCATTGGAACGCAACATACAATATTTTAAGTGGGAATTATATGTTATCTGACATTGTCGATAATATAAGTTCTTTAGTGGACATTGACATTTCTATGGTCACTACACCACTTTTAAATCAATTTTCTTATGAGGTAAGTGATGATAAAATAAGGTCTTTAGGTTGGAAACCTAAGGATGACTTGGTGTTTGAAATAACTAATACATTAAAACAATTTAAAGATTTATATAATGAATAGAAGAATATTGATATCTGGTGGGGAAGGTAATTTAAATAAACAATTACGTAATTATAATCAAACTGATATACTCCATATACCAACCCAATTAGAAATGGATATAACCAAAATAGATGAGGTTGAGCGAGTTATAAAAGAGTTTTCACCAACTCATATTATCCATACAGCTGCTATAACAAGACCTATGTCAATACATGAACAAAATCCAACTATAAGCATACAAACTAATATAGTGGGTACCGCTAATATAGCTTTAATGTGTTTAAAATATAAAATTAAGTTAATTTACACTTCTACTGATTATGTTTATAATGGTGTTAAAGGTGATTATAAAGAAACTGATGGTGTTAACCCATTTACTAGTTATGGGTGGTCTAAGTTGGGTGGTGAGTGTTCTGTTAAAATGTGTCCAAATCATTTAATACTTAGATTGGCTATGTGTGAAAGACCCTTTCCACACCCAAAAGCTTTAGTAGATATGGTTAAAAGTCCTATATATGTAGACCAAGTAGCTAATATAATATTAAAACTTATTGATGAAGTAGGTGTGATAAATATAGGGGGTAAAGCTCAATCAGTTTTTGATTTTGTTAAAAAAGATAACCCTAATATAGATAAAATAACATTGAGCGAAATCGGTGATGTCAGTATGGCCACAAATTGTTCAATGAATATAGATAAATTAAAAACTTTGATGACTAATGATTAAAATTAATTTAGGTTGTGGTAATAATCCTTTAAAAGATTATATAAATGTGGATATGGACACCATAGAAGATTTAAGAGAAAGGTATCCAGATAAAGAGTTTCCTGACACTACTATTATAAAAAACTGGGACATTTTTAATTTACCTGTTCCAGATAATTCTGTGGATGAAGTTAGAGCTGATTGTTTATTTGAACATTTGACGTTTAAAGAAGAGAAGAGGGCTTTTCATGAAGTTAAAAGAGTTTTAAAACCTGGGGGTACATTTAACTTATCTGTACCGGATTTAGAGCACATAATCAAATCTTGGTTAGAGGCTGAAGATGACTGGAAGGATTGGTATAGGGATGATGATGAAGCTATATCACAAAAACACTGGTTTGGAACTTATGAGTATTCCTATAAAAATAGGTGGGGTTATGCTATGGCTGTATTATACGGTAGTCAAAATGGTGATGGTCAACATCATAAAAATGGGTATACTATTGGTAAATTAAAGAATATCGCTAAGGTTATGTCTTTTGATGTTGTTTCTTATGAAATATATCCGTGGCATAATGATAATGGTGTGTCAAAAATAATAAGATTTATAAGTAAAAAACAATAGATATGAAAATACCAGATTATTCAGATGTGTGGGAAAATTTTATAAAAGATAATTATTTTCCAACAAGCCTAAGAAATCCAAGAACTTTAGATTTTAAAGAATTTAAAGATATGGTTTACAATAAACCGGAAAAAACAAAACAATTAATTTTAGATATGTTATCCGGTGATGTACTAGTTTTAAAAAATGCGTTAAGTAGAGAAGAAGCCATCAAAATAAAAAAAGAATTATATGATTATGGTAATGATACACCAGAACAAGATTTAAGAGAAGATAGTAAAATACCAAATTATCACATAAAAAATCAATTAAGGTATAAAATTAAAGATGGTTATAATGAATTAGCTCATTCATATTATTTTTATCGTTGGAATGAAGATACACTTAAATTATTTAGTCGTATTGATGAGGTGTGGGACACTGTTAAAATTTTTAATGGTTTAGACATTAACGAATATAAAAATAATCTTCCTGAAGATAAAATAATAGATAGGGTACAAGTACTTCATTATCCACTAAATAGTGGAGAAATAACATGTCATTGTGATAAAGCGAGATGGCAAAAAACAAATATAGGTTTTAATCTAACTGAGATTGGTGAGGATTATGATGTGGGTGGTGCGTATTTTTTAAACTCTGATGATGATGAAGTTCATATGGAACCTTATATAGAAATTGGAGATGCTCCTATATTTCTACCTAGCATATTTCATGGTGTTAGAACCCCTAAATCTGATAATCACGATATTGATTGGGGTGCATCAAGAGGTAGGTGGTTATTATTGGCTCAAACAGTACAATCACAATGTTTAGAGAATAGAGAAAAATCTGTGAGTTTAGAAAATTACAAAAAAGACCCTACAAAAATTTTAGAAAATTTTAAAAAAGATTATAAATAATATGGATTATAAAGATAGTTTAACCATATTAGTACCTTTATGGGGGAGATTTCCTGAAACACTTAGAATGCTTAAACATATGTCAGATGTTAAAATGCCTTTTAAAATTTTACTTGCTGATGGTGGTGGGAATGACCATAAAGAAAAATTTAATAAAAAAAATTACCCTGATTTAAATTTAGAATATATTTCTTTTGGTCGTGATAATAATATTCATGATTTTATGGTTAAAATGAATAAATCCTGCCAAAAAATAGATACACCATTAACTATTATGGTAGATAATGATGATTTATTGTCTGTAGATGGGTTAATAAAAGGAATTAAATTTTTAAATAATAACCACGACTACACCAGCTATAGAGGTGATGTACATTGTGTTTTCGGTGAAAAATCTATATACAAACAACCAACTAGAAGCGCTTCAACAGCTTTAGATAGATTTATATTTCCTAAAGATGGGATAAACTCAGGTTGGCATGATATTGTTAGGACCTATACCCTCAAAACTTTTTTTGAAATTATGGATAACACTAAAACTAATGACTTACAGTTAGTTTTTTCTATTAATAGGTATTGGCATACATTATATGGTAAATCCTACAAAGATAATACTAGTCCTTTTTATTATCACATAGCTGGTAATAGTTTAGTTTGGGATAAGGGTCTTTATTCACCAACCAGAAAATGGTTTGTTGATGGGGCTTTTGTAGACTCTATGGGTATTAATATTAGTATGGTTTACAATTTATTAAATAAGAAAAATGAATTGTCTGGTTTAGATGGTAGAGTTATCATAGCTAAAAGAATTTTGAGTCATTTGGCTGAATTAAATGGTATAGAATCAAAGGATTTTAATATTGTAGATAAAAAAATTGTCGAGTCCCTTGTGTCTTCGTATAATTATGATGAATTAGTTTTATCAACACTAGATAAACCAAATAAAAATACTACCTTTGTATTAAGTGGAACATTACCAGAAATTTCATTAGATTATGGTAGAGATAAAATAAAAATATTAGAACTATTAGGGTGATAAATTTATTTAATATAGAAAATTATAATATAGATACCTCAAAATTTAGTCACTATTTACATGGCTCAATAGTTAGTGAATTTGAGTCTAACTTTTGTGAGTATGTTGGGGCAAAATATGCGTGTTCTGTTAATAGTGCTACGAACGCAATATTTTTAGCTTTATTAAATAAAAATCAACACGTAATAGTTCCTAGTATGATACCCCCAGTAGTGTGTAATGCTATATTAACTTCTGGAAATAAGTTAGATTTTAATGATAATACTGATTGGGTCGGTGATTCTTACATTCTTCATGAATTTGATGATTACAAGATTATTGATTCTGCACAAAAAGTAGATTGTAATCAATTTAAAAACGAAGCAAATGACGAAGATTTAATGATATTTAGTTTTTACCCTACTAAACCTATAGGTAGTTCTGATGGGGGTATAATTGTATCAAATGATTATGATAAGATACGGTGGTTTAAAGAAGCTACTATGAATGGTATGACATATGCACATAATAACTGGGATAGGACTATCAAATTTCCAGGTTATAAAATGTACATGAATTCTATTCAATGTCATATAGCAAATGAAAATTTAAAATTATTGGATTTTAAAAAAATGAAACTTAGTTCTATTAGAAAAAAATATAATAAGGCTTTTGGTTATGATAATACTTCTGACCATTTATATAGGATTGAGGTGGATAATCGTGATGAGTTTATTGATAACATGAAATCTAGTGGTATTATTTGTGGTGTACACTATGACGCTTTACACGAGGTAAAAGCCTACCGTGAATCTACTAGTAGGCCGTATAATGTTACAGATAAAATATGTAAAAATACTTCAACTGTAGCTAAAAAAACAGTTAGTATACCTTTTCATGAAAAATTAGATTATGATGATAGTGTGAATTACATTATAGAAAAGGTAAATAGATATAGGAAATGAAAACAGCTTTAATTACGGGAATTAACGGGCAAGATGGCTCTTATTTAGCTGAATTACTACTAGATAAAGGGTATGAGGTTTGGGGTATACTAAAGCGTAATTCTGTTTCTGAAAATCAAACAGCTAGAATTCCTGACAACGTATTTAAAAGATTAAACTTGGTTTATGGTGACTTACTAGATATGTCATCTTTATTACAAGTCTTACAAAAATCTAATCCTGATGAGGTATATAATTTAGCTGCTCAGTCTCATGTTAGAATTAGTTTTGACCAACCGGTTTACACGTCACAAGTTACTGGGTTAGGAACTCTTAACCTATTAGAAGCTATTAGATTAACCAACCAAAACATAAAAGTTTATCAAGCAAGTAGTTCAGAGATGTTTGGAAATAATGTAGATAGTGATGGTTACCAGAGAGAAACCACATCTATGAATCCAGTGTCCCCGTATGGGTGTGCAAAAGTATTTTCCTACAACATATGTAGAAATTATAGAAATTCTTATGGTATGTTTATTTCTAATGGCATATTATTTAATCACGAATCTCCTAGAAGAGGTACTAATTTTGTTACCAATAAAGTGGCAAAAGAAGCTGTTAAAATAAAATTAGGTTTATCGAATGAATTAAAACTTGGTAATTTAAATGCTAGTAGGGATTGGGGTCATGCAAAAGACTATGTTGAGGCTATGTGGTTAATTTTACAACATAACAAATCTGATGATTTTGTATGTTCTACAGGTGTATCACATACAGTTAAGGATTTAGTAGAGTACGTATTTCAATCCTTGGAGTTGGACTGGAAAGATTATGTCGTTCAAGATAAAAAATATTTAAGACCTGAGGAACTTGAGCATCTTAAAGGTGACTGTTCAAAAATAAAAACTGAATTAGGTTGGTCACATAATTATAATTTTCAGTCTATGATGGATGAAATGATTGAGTATTGGTTAGAATATTATGAACAATAAACCTAAAACTTTAATTACTGGGGGTAGTGGTTTAGTTGGGTCCGCTATTGGTGGTGTGAAAATGAAAGTTAGTAGTAACTTTGATTTACGAAATTCGACTATTACTGATAAATTATTTAAAGATATTGAGCCTAAAAATGTTATTCATTGTGCGGCTAAAGTAGGTGGATTAGGAGGGAACATGAATATGAAAGGTGAATTTTTTTATGATAACATAATGATTAATACAAATGTTATAGAATCTTGTAGAAAATACAACATAGAAAAACTAGTGTGTTTTTTATCTACTTGTGTATTTCCCGACAATGTCGAATACCCATTAACTGAAAAAAAGATTCATTTGGGTGAACCCCACCATTCTAATTATCCGTATGCTTACGCTAAAAGAATGGCGGAAATACAAATTAGAGCTTATAGAGAACAATATGACTTAAATTACGTATGTGTTATTCCAACTAATATATATGGACCAAATGACAATTTTAATTTAGATAATGGGCATGTTATACCTTCACTTATCCATAAATGTTATTTAGCAAAACAAAGTAACAAACCATTTAACGTTTGGGGTAGTGGGAAACCTTTAAGAGAATTTATATATTCTAAAGATGTTGCTAAATTAACTGAGTGGGTATTAGATAATTATGATGAAAAAGAACCTATAATTTTATCTACCTCAGAAGAAGTTTCAATTAAGGAAGTGGTTAATATGATTGTAAAACATATGTCTTTCGAAGGGGATGTTATATGGGAAGATGATAAACCAGATGGTCAATTTAGAAAACCTAGTGACAATAGTAAATTATTATCTTATTTACCAGATTTTAAATTTACTAGTTTAGATGATGGTCTAAAAGAAACTATAGAGTGGTTTGTTGATAATTATGAAAGCTGTAGAAAATAAAGATTTTAAATATTAATAATGGGAAGAAGAAGTAAAAAATTAAGTAGGGAAGAACAAATGGAGGTAGAAGAATGGATTTACCAAAATAATACCGAAGAAAAAAGACTTTCGGACACTATGACTATTAGTGTTAAGTGTAAAACTGAAAATCAAAAAGCCCTAGTCAATGCTATAAAAGAAAAAGAAGTTGTTATTTGTTCTGGTCCGGCTGGTACAGGTAAAACTTATTTAGCGTGTGCGGAAGCACTAAAACTAATCAAACGTTATGCTAAATATAAAAAAATTGTAATTGTAAAATCTGTAACCACATTAAAGAATGAGGAAATTGGGTTTCTTAAAGGTGGTTTAAGAGAAAAAATGGAACCCTTTATGTTTTCATTTGTACATAATTTTGAGAAGTTGGTGGGACAAACTATCACCTCTAGACTTAGGGAATTAAAAACTATAGAAGAATTACCTATTGCTTATATGAGAGGTATTAATTTAGATAGGTCTATTATTATTATTGATGAAGCTCAAAATATATCACAAGAAAATATAAGGACTATTATGACAAGATTAGGTAAAGATTCAAAAATGATATTCTTAGGTGATGAGAGACAACAAGATTCTAAAGGTGGTAATGGTTTAACCTTTTTAATGGACCATTTTCAACATATCGAAGAAATTGGGTGTGTCCAATTTAATAAATCTGACGTTGTTAGAAATCCTTTAATAGCAAAAATAGAAAGGGTTTTTGATTCTTTACAAAAGAATAAATAATAGTTAGTTTTGAGTATGATAATTAGTGTTACTATAAATGATGTTTTAAGAGATATTTTATCTAGGTTTGAGGATGTTTACAACAAATATCACGAAGAAGGGGTAAAATCTAGTGTTTTAACACCGGATTTATTAGAGTACACACATTTTAAAACTTCTGATGAATTATATGAATTTATGTATGAAGAATCACCTATGGAAATATTTGGTCAGGCTAAGGAGGTAGCTAGTAATGTTATGACTCACTTGAAGTCCTTGTATAAGGAGATGCCTAAAAACTATAAATTAAGAATTGTGGGGGATGATTTAGGTAGAGCTAAGTCTTCTACTTTGTGGTTTTTAGCTAAATATGGGTGTTCTTGTGATGAGATATCTTTTTACAATACAGAAACAGTAGAAGAAATGTGGGTAAAAACAGATTTATTTATAACTGCTGATGTTGACTTAATAGAGTCTAAACCGGAAAATAAAGAATTAATAATCGTAGATAAAGTTTACAATAAAGATTTAGTTTGTAATCTACGTATAAAAACAATAAAAGAAATTGAGTCGTTTGAAAACATATATGGAGAACATAAGCAAATTGAGGCTTAGAGTTGGTGACGAAGTTTTATACTATGATGTGGATGAATTCATGTCTAATATAACTTACACACCAATAGAAAAGATGACCGGTGACACCTCAATAGAATATCAAAATACCGATATAATGTTGCCTAAGTTTGAATTTTTTAAGGTTATGATTGACACCACTTGTAATGTTATAGAGGATGTCGATGATAATCTGGGGGTATTGTCATTAAATAAGATGTCGGTATCCTATAAGTTGGCCTTAAACACTTTAATAAAATATAAAATAATTAAAAAAAACAATAAATAATGGAACAATTACAACAATTAGAAAATGCCTTGACCAAGCTAAAGAATAAAGAGTCAAAAATCTATTTTTTAACACAAGATACCAATGGTAATGCTGCAGCATCAGTCAATACGAATTATCAATATGTTAAACATCTTAATGAAGCTGGGTATAACGCTTACATATTACATGAAAAAAGTGACTATAAAGGTGTTAGTTCTTGGTTAGATGAAGAGTATGTGAATTTACCTCACGCAAATATAGAGGGTGGTGAATTAAAAGTAGGTCCACAAGATTTTGTGGTTATACCTGAAATCTTTGGTCATGTGTTAGAACAATTAATGAACATGCCTTGTACGAAAATAATTTTATCACAATGTTATGACTACACACTAGAAACTCTAAATCCTGGTTTTGGTTGGGCTAACTATAATGTAACTAAATGCATAACAACAAGTGAGACTCAGGCTGAATACCTTAAAAAGTTATTCCCTTCTGTTGAGTATAGTGTGATTACACCAACTATTCCAGAATATTTTAAAGACTCTGAAAAACCTAAACGACCTGTTATAGGTGTCCATACTAGGGACCAACGAGAAACAATGAAACTAATTAAAGGATTTTATTTAGCACACCCACAATTTAAATGGGTAACCTTTAAAGATTTAAGGGGATTATCTAGAAAAGATTTTGCTGTGGCTTTAAGTGAATGTTGTGTTAGTGTGTGGGTAGATAGAATTAGTAGTTATGGTACCTTCCCTCTTGAGTCTATGATGTGTAAAACCCCTGTTATTGGTGTACTCCCTATGATGAAACCAGAGTGGTTAACCAATGATAATGGTATTTGGGCTTTTGATGAGTCTAAGTTGATTGAGGTGTTAAGTACTTATATGAAAAACTGGTTGGAGGATTCTCTCCCTAATACCTTATATGAAAAAATGGAAGAAACAGTTAAATCATTACCTAAAAATTCTGAACGTGATGGGATTGTTAGTTACTTTGATAAATTACTTGCTGATAAAGCAGTTGAGTTGGAGACTTCCCTAAATAAAGTTAAACCTGTAGAGGCAAATATTTAATATTATGAAAAATGAAAATGTAAGTGTAATTTTACCAGTACATGACGTATCTGGTGATTTTGATATGTGGTTCAAAAAAGCCATAAGAAGTGTAGAACAATCTGTAGTTAAACCAACTACTTTACTTGTTGTTTGTGCGGATAATAAAGATGTTAAAAGTTATATGGAATCTTGGGAAAGGCCAACAGATTTAGATGTATCTATAATTTATAATACTGATAAGACTGATTATTGTGGTCAAGTAAATTATGGTGTAGAGAATTGTGAGACTGAATATTTTTCTATTTTAGAGTTTGACGACGAGTATTCTAATATTTGGTTTAAAAACTTTCAAGAATATGTTAATCATTATCCTGATGTTGATATTTTCCTTCCTTTGGTAGTTGATACTGACCAACAAGGGCAGTTTTTAGGGTTTACAAATGAAGCTTTATGGGCTATGGGATTCTCTGAAGAACAAGGATATCTTGATAATAATACGTTATTAAGATTCCAAAATTTTCAAGTTAGTGGGTTTATTATGAGAAAAGAAAAGTTCGATGAGATTGGTGGTATGAAACCTTCTATGAAATTAACGTTTAACTACGAATTTTTACTTAGAGCAACATATAATGACACCACTATAATGACCATCCCTAAAGTAGGTTATAAACATACTAATCAAAGGGACAACTCTTTATTTTGGGGGTATAAAAACTCACAGGATTCCCTTTTGAGTCCTGAGGAAGCTAAATTTTGGGTGGATACAGCTAAAAAAGAATATTTCTTTACCACCGATAGAGAGGTTTCTTTTAACTCATAAAGTATAATGGGACGAAAACCTTTAACTAAACAATATTTTGGACCACCTCAAGAGCAAGCTGTTAGAATATTTTTAACAGCTACTACTTGGGATGAAAAGAATATGGTTTATAATGAATTCCTTAGGGACCCACTTATTAAAATGATAGATAGTATTATACGTAGGTATAAACTCTATAGACCTAATATGGAATTTAGTGATATACACACCGATACACTATCCTTTTTGGTGACTAAAATGGAAAAATTTAAACCGGCTAAAGGAAAAAAAGCTTATTCTTATTTTGGTACTATTTGTAAAAATTATTTGATGGGTCAAATAATGAAAGATAATCGAGATAAAAATAGAAAAATATCATATGAAGATATATCCTATAGTTTAGAACAAAAAGAAGAATATTCATACACAATTTTTGACGGTGACCTTGAGATAGATACGGTTATGAAAGCTTTAATAAGGGAATTGAAGACTTTTACTACTGAAAATAGATTAAATGTTAATGAAGAAAAAATAGGTTATTGTTTAATTGATGTTTTTGAGAATTATGAGACCATTTTTATTGCCGGAAAAGGAAATAAGTTTAACAAGAACATAATACTTTACCAATTAAGAGAAATGAGCGGTTTAACTACTAAAGAGATTCGTTCCGCTCTAAAACCATTTAAAGCTTTATATAAAGAAATAGTTGAGAAGTTGGTGAACATATAAATAGATAATTAGATATTTATTATTATGCCAAGACCTAAAAGAAAACAAATAAATTTAACCAACGAAAGTGCTTTAAGTTTAATGCAAGAAATTTATAATGAATGTGTTGAGCAACGTAGTACCGCGATACGTATTCAAAATAAGATGATTGGGTTTATGAAAGAAGCTGGTGATATGGCTTTGATTGGACCCGTATTAAAAGAACAACAAAAGATTATAGATTCTGCTATAGACAAAAAATTACAATTATCTAAACTAATGGCAACTATTATGAGTAAGAATAATGAAGGTAAAAATATAAATTCTGTTCTTGATGGTGATGTTAGAGAAACTCTAACTGAATTACTTAGTGATATAAATAAAGACACTAAGAATGATGGCGATAATAGTTTAGAATATAAAATGTAATGCCAGATACTCAAGATACCCAAAAAGACATATTTGCAAAAGTAGAAGGTCTAATAGCTTTTTTGGATACTACGGACGAAAAAAAAGTTCGTGAAAATGCTCAAGAATGGCAAGACACACTTGAGGCTTTAAGAGATGCAACAAACAATCCACTAGCATTTTTACTAAACTTATTAAAGGTTCTTAAAGAAACAAAAAAGGGACAAGAAATAACTCAGGCGATAAAACTTAAATTTAGAGCTGCTAAGGAAAAAAATAGAAAAAGTAAAAAGGGGGACGCGGACTTCAAACCAACTAAAAAATCATTTAAAGAAAAACATTTAACTAACTCTTATGCTAATGTATGGTTAGCCACATTAAACAAACTAATTAGACAGTCTGTAATGAAGGTTATGCCTAGGGTTAAAGATATATTGTTAGAAGAAATAATAAAAGCTTTTAATTGTGACTTAACAACTTTAGTGCCTGTGGTTGGTGATGGTTTAAGTGGTCCGGTAGTTATCGAAATGGGTGAAGTAGACCTACTTAAACAATTATTTAACGACCCAAATACACAGGTAGGTCAATACATGTATGAACAAGATGGTCTTAACCCTGGAGCTTATCCTGTCGGTGTTAGTCCTTACCCTGTTAATCGTTTTTTAAGGGATATGATGTTTAATAATTCTGCTGGTATTGGTAATGGTATTCCTGCCGCCCCAAATAACATTAGAACAATATATGGTAAAAGTGGTAGAGCTTTGTTCGATATTGAAATGATTTCTGTTTTAGGTAATCCAACAATAATGAATATTTACCCTTATTATAAAACCGAGTCTGGTAATCCACAATTTGCTAGTGCTCCCGGATGTCCGGCGATACCTACAGCTCCTGCTGCTCCAGGACAAGGAGCTAAATTTACTTTTATAGATTTCTTAAAAGATTATTTTGGGAATATTAGATTAATAGAATTACAAAATTTAATAGGTAACTTATTAGAAATTTTAACTGGATTCATAAGTGTTCGAAATCAGACTTTTTCTGTCCAAGATTTAAAACAACTACAATGGTTTGTCAATTTCATGGAAAATGTATTAAAAGCTTGTGATGGGGATGACCTAATAGGTCCTGATAGTGAGTCTATAGCTCATCACGCAGAACTAACAGATGAAGACAATTATTTTAATTTTACTGTAGAAGAAGAACGTGCAATGATGTTGGAGGTAACTAGAAAGTTAAATAATGTATTAACTTTGGAGAGTTGTGGTTCTTTGGATATTCCTATAGATAATTCTATGGTGGATGAGGCGGTTGGTGAAATTCTTGCTACAGAGGTAACTGAGGAAAAATTACAGATTTTTGATTTATTACTGCAAAAACTGGCTAAGTCATCCGCTAAAAAAGCCGGGTATGATTTAGGTTTAGGAAATATTACTCTACCGGTAGAAATAGACTTTAAAGAAAATTTAATTAAAAAATTGCCACAAGTACTAATGTACAGTATTATGAACCCTAAGGGTATACTACCAATAGTTTTAACCGGTAAAATGTTAAACCAAAACGGTCAATTATGTACTTCCATAGAACTGTTTGCAAAAATATTTAGAAGAGTTATTATTCGTGTTATTAAAGAAATACTACAAGAAGTTACTAAAGAGATTATGAAAATGGTTAAACAATACTTATTACAAAAAATAAGAGAATTAATCAGGAGAAAATTAAGTGAACAAGCTAAGAAAAAAATTAGAATGATTCGTAATTTATTAGACTTATTATTACCTTTAATAGCTGCTTTAAATAATGCTAAAAATTGTCAAGAAATATATAACATCTTGTTAGGTTTATTAATGGCTAATATGCCTGATATACCATTTAAAGTACCACCATTCTTAGTTGCTGTAGCAGACATTAGACCTGGAACAACAGCTTTAGGTACTTTCGAAAGATTTCTAACCAAATGTCAACAAGATGGTGTCCCTATTGGTGATTTACCTGATGGTAGTTCTAATCAATTTATACCGATATTTTTTAGGGCTATGCAAGCTAAGGAAGAAGAGGACGGTCAAAATAAAAAAATTCTAGGTACTATACCTGGAGGACAAGTAATTACCCCTATGGGACCTGGACAAATAGTTCCATTTACAAAGGTGAGTGGTACTGTAGCTTAAAATAAAAAAATATGGAATTTTTTAAAACATATAAAGATAAACCGAATAAAGAGCTTTTTGAGATGATGTCTAATTTAAAAACTGAATTCGATAAGACTAAATCTTTGTTGATTGGTTTGACCCATCACTTAGATGATATAGAAAAAAAATTTAAACTTATAGAGTCTGAATTAAAAAAACGTAAAGTTACTTAATTATGAAATATTATTTTCAAAAATCTGATGACAGTATGTTCTCTAAAGGTCAAAATAGAGGAGCTTATGATGTAAGTCATAAATCTTTTGGTTTTATTGTTTGTGTAGATAATGCTGACCCTTTACGACTAGGTAGAATTAGGGGTGTATCCCCTTTTGGTGGTGGTACTACTGGTAGTAAAAAGAATGACCCGACTATAGAGGATGCTTCTAGAGATGAAAATGGAAATAAGGTATCTCCTTGGTCTAAAGATGACCCTTATTTATATAATTCTTTATTACCTTATAATGTTAACGTAGTTCCTATGAAAAAAGAACTTTTTACAGCGTTTTCACAACAATCCCCAAAAGATAGTTTAAATAAATTTTATATAGGTCCATTAATATCACACCCTTCTAATGTTAAAATGGATAGATGGACTAATGCGTTAAGTGTTACTGCAGCACAAAAACAAAATAGTTCATTAGGTGAACCTTATTTACAAGGAACTCCTAGTGCTTCAGGTGACACTACTTTACTACCACAAATTAGTAAAAAAGGTGTTTTTCCTAATCCAGAAGATGTGTCTATTATTGGTAGATATAATACTGATTTAGTTTTAGGTATGAGAGAATATTCATTACCTGACGATAATGAAGATTCTGAAGTCCAAAGCTGGTATCCTCAAATACTTATTCGTTCTGGTAAATTTAAACAGGTCACCGGTAGTCAAGTTCCTGACACAAATCCAAAATCAACATTTATACAATTAAATACATTTCCAACAACTCTGGAAAGGGTGGAAATTGAAAAACCTATACCTACTAGTAATGACGATTATCTGAGAACAATGATTGTATATCATCTGGATACACCAAATCTAGTTGATGGTACTGGTGCTGAACATAAGAACATAAGTGGGTGGGTTGCAGCATATAACATGATAAATAGTGTTAGTGGTACAAGTACAGGTTATAATACAGCATCTGTTAAATCATATATGGCTGGGACCTATGACTTATCTAATGATGTACCTGGCATTACATTACCCCCTGTAGTACCTAATACAGATAACTACTGGGTAAAGTATTCTTTTAATTCTATGAATAAGAAAAAAGTTGCTAAACAAATTACTAAATTTATATCATATATAGATGAAGGTGATTGGGATAAGTTAAGAAAAATGTTGGATGGTGCTACTATTCCACCTGAAAAGATAATGACCCCAATACCAAAAATATTCCCAATGTATTTTAGGCCTGATAGAACTACATTAGATATTATGGATAAAAATGACTCAACTATTCCCACACCATTTTTTCAACAAAAAAAAGATGTAGCTAATTTTATAAAATCTAAAATAGAATTAGATGGGGTTACTACTGAAGGTTATGGTTTGGCTATGACTGAAAATGCTGGTAAAAGAGATGTTGCGGTTGAGGATGTTATGACAAAGGTTAGTTCTATTAATACTATGGAAGGTCAACAAGGAATAGTTTCGGTTGGTTCTGAAAAAATATATTTATTATCTCATGAAATTAATTATCTGGGTACTCTTAACCTTAAGGATAATCACTATGGTATAACACAAAAAACCTATATAGACAATATAGACCCACATACCAACTCTCTTGTTAGGGGTGAAGAATTACTAAAGTTGTTAGAAAAGATGGCAGATTTTATGCAAAATCATTGTCATGCCTTACCTGGTCTAGCTCCTGTACCTCAAGCTCATGGTGGTACTAGGACTGAGGATATTGGTAGATTATTGGCTGATGCTCATAAAACCATCCTAAATAAAAATATTAGGATTAACTAGATATTTATATATAAAGATAATTTAATGTCAACACACAGGTCATATTTTAGTAAAAATAATACAATAATAGCTGACAGCAGCACCAACACAGGTAGAAATCCCGTAACACAACTATTTTATGGTAGAAATAGTACTAGATGTAAATTTACCGGTTTAACTGGTGATACTTGTAATGATAAAACTGGATTCACACCAACCGCCGCACACGGTTATAGTAGGTTTATTTTTGACCTGGATTTAACAGACTTAAGAGAAAAATATAACAACTGTTGTATGCCTTTAACATCTTGTACTTACACAGGTCTGTATGATGTTGCTGCAACTTTTAGTTTTGACTTTACGTCATCAGGTTCTCAATTTACGTTTATGACTATAGAAAACTCAGCTGGTTCAGCTGTTACGTATATAAACATGCTTACTAATACGTTTCCTGGTGATAATGGGTCAGTTATAACTGATGGTACTAATTTTTACACCCAATTTCTATATACTAGTGCTAGTACTGTAGAAACACAAGCACAAAATTTTTGTTTAGCTGTAAATGGTGTTAGTGGACATAATGGTACTATTTTATGTACTTCAAGTGGGGCTACTGTAACATTAACACAGGTTGGTCTTGGTTCTTCTGGAAATACACTGGTGGGGCCTGGTACTGTAATTGCTCCAACAGTTAATATTGGTGGGTTTGATACTATCAGTAATATTGTGTTTAGTGGTGGACCAGTATCTTTTAGTGGTGGAGGTCAATCTTATGATACTTGTGATGGACAAACTGGTTACACTATAACTTACAACCCAGATGTTAAACACACATTACGTATGACGAATACTTCTAGTTTTGATGACCGATTAATTAATCAAAAAGTTTTAATTAACGACACTAGAAGAGCCACTTCATTTACTCTTATGTTGTATAAAGTTCCTAGTTCCAAAGCGTCTTTATGGGATGAGGGTGTTGGGTATGATTATGAAGTTCCTAGTGTAGCTTTAGAACCTGAGTATAATAGGTCTCAATCTAATAGACCCAGTAACTGGATTAATTCTACAACATTAACTACGTGGCCTAATCAAGGAACATACAATAATTTAATTCCATCTTCATATACTGTTTTAGATACACAAAGTTTTGACGCTGGAAATGAAGATATAGCGTTTAATAGTGTAGCTTTAAATAATGAAATTGGTAGTCAATTAGTATCACCACAAACTGGTGTTACATATGGAATAGCTTTTCTACCACAGTTTGAATTATTAACTGGTTTAACAGAGGCTTATTCAGTTGGTTTCTTTTCTCGTCACACACAAACATTTTTTGAACCTTTCTTAGAAACTTCTTTTGATGATTATATAAATGATAGTAGAAATCATTTTGAACTTAATTGTGAAAATAGATTATTTTTATACGCTTATGATTGTAATGGTGAACCTATGTGTTTTGATATGGCTCCTGTGGTAAAGATTAGGGACTGTAACGATTTAGTTACTACCACAATAACCGCTACCACATTAACTTGTGGGGCTTACTACATCGATTATACCATACTACCACCTTTACCACAAACACCACCGGTACAATATACTGATGAATGGACTAATCTTTTTGTGGGTGGAATATCTCAACCAAATATAACCAACGAATTTATAATACATACTAATGGTTATAGTATTGGGACTACTGTTATGAAACCAAAAATATATGGTTATTCTGTTTCAGGAATTAAAGATGATGAAAAGATTAAAGCTGGTGATACAAGAAAAATATTTGTTTCTGCTAGGGTACCTTACACTGTAAGTCAAGAAGCTTTAGTAGACAACATACAATACAGGTTATACGTTAGACAAGGTAACACTCAAGTAGGGGTTATTCCTTGGACTAAAATAAATAAAACTTTTACTGATAATTATTTCTTATTGGATACCTCTTGGATGATACCTAACGAGTATTACCTGGATATAAAAGCAACTTCTAACCAACAAGTAGATACTTATAGTAAAGTAATAAAGTTTCAAATAACTAACCAATTATGAAAAAAATAAGAATTTCAGAAAGTGAATTAATTTCTCTTATAGAGAAAGCTGTTAATGAGAATTTAGGTGCTACACCATCATTAACTGCTCATGGAGGTGGTTTCTCAAACTTAGGTATGGGAAAACCAACTGATAAATATAAAGACCTATATGAGGATGATGATATAGAAGAAGAGATGGTGGAGGACCAGGACCCTGGAATTGAAAAATCAAGTGCCGTTGCTATAGACCAAGAAAAAGATGTTGAGGATGACTGGACCGGTGGTTCAGGTAGAAATCCAAGTATGAATATAGAAAGTATTGTTGAGAGGTTGAAACGAAAGTTAAACGAGGCTGATACCATTCCTGAAATTACTCCTGATGTAAAAATTCCAGAAGGTTTATTTACGAAAAAGGCTTCGGAGATAGTTGCTGGATTAAAAAAATTAAAAGATGGGGCAAAGGAAGCTTTAACAAGAATTACTTATTACATAAATAGAGCTGGTAAAAACTTATCTAACAAAACTGAAGTTTTAAAAGCTAAAGAAATATTAAAAAAAGAAAATAAATAAATAAAACCTAAAAAATTAAAAATTATGAAATGTGATTGTCAAGTATGTAAATGTGGTACAAAATGTGAATGTACCTGTTGTGACTGTTAGATAACAGTTAATAAAAAAAATAAAGATATAAAAAAACCACTCAAAAGAGTGGTTTTTGTTTTTTAGATATCTTCCTCATCATAATCATATTCATGAGTTACAACTGTTCTACTAGGTTCCGGTTCTTCTTCTACAATAACCTCATCTTTCGGTGAGAAATTCTCTGCAGCTGTAAAACCAAGTCCTGCCATTACAATCCATTGTAAAGACTCGAATAAATTATTGTCAATTGTGAAATCCCAAAAAAGATTTGCTGTGTAACCAATTAACATAAATAGAAGACATACGAAAGTAACAAATCTCTTACTAGAAACTTTACCTTCACTACTTAACATGTTTTTAAAGAAGTTCATAAGCTTTTTTTATTATAAATATCCCGACATAAAAAAAAGCCCTCATAAAGAGGGCTTCTTTTCATATATTAGATTATTAATTATCTAAGTTCTCTAACATCAAATGTTCTAACACCGTCAACAGTGATTCTTCCGTAGAATCTATTGTTCACCATTTTCTTAGCGTATCTAGTCATGATACCTTTGATTGGTGTAAAGTTGAATGGGTTATACATTGTAGGAGTTAACTGTAATGGTACATATGGTGCGTAAACGTACCCAGTATCCAATAAAGATGTTCCTTTATGTCCAATTAACACTTGGTTAGCTGGGAAGTAAGGGTCTCTATATACAGTAAATCTTCCTGATAATGTTCCAATTTTCTCAATACCCATATTGTATTGGTCTTGGTCAGCTGCTGCGTTTGATACGTGGAAGTACTCCAAGTCATCAAATATAGCAGAAACTTCAGAAGAACAAACAATCCAGTTAGCCCCACCTCTTAAAGTAGACTTGTGGATTTGAGCTGAAATTTGGTTAATCGCTGTGATTAAAGTTTGGTTCCAGTCTTTTTGAGTATATGGAGCTTGACCAGCTGAGAATCTCTTCCAACCGTTGTAGTCCCATCTTAAATCCCAAGCTGCACCTTTTCTAAGGTCTCTTAAGATTTCTCTATCAATCTCTGCTGCAACTTCTTCAGATAATAAAGCTGTTAATTCAGCTTCAGCATCGATGTTGTGGAATGCAGAAACGTCTTGTGCAAGTTCTGGTGACCATTGAGCTCTTAATTTTCTTTCACTTACAGAAACTGTAACACCTTGAAGGTCGAAAGAAACTTCTCCCATATCCTCTTCAAATTCTAGTGTAGCGTATTGTCTCCATTCTGCACGGAAATCATATTTTGTCTCTGCACCCGTACCACTCATACCAACGTAACCATCAACTGATGTACAAGATATACAAGCTGGACAAGATAAATCTACTTCAATGTAGATATCACCGTTAGCGTCACAAGTGTCAGCTCTATCAACAATACCAAAACCATATTTCTGTGTAACAACACGGAATAAGATTGGTGTTTGTGTTCCAAGCCCTACTGTTGAAGTTGCGATATTATTACCCGTAGTTGCAGTAACACTGTCACAACAAGCTAAAGGTACTGAAGTAGTCATTTGTAATGAAGATAAGAAAGTTTCTGAGTCTTGCTCATTTCCATCAGGACCAGTTAAAGTACCAACTCCAGTTTGTGAGAAACCAGATAACTTAACAATAACCCCTCTAGTACAAACTGATGTATCTCTTTGACCGTCAGTTAATGCTGGTGGTAAAGCTCCATTCCAAGTAACCTCAACAGTACCCGCCGTAACGTTAGTGTACTTACCTCTAGAATAGTCATACGTACCATCACTCATTAACTGTGGTGAATTAGAAGCGTAGTAGTCGTCATATAAGTTACCAGTTGCAGCTGATACTGGATTAGCGTTAGCTGGATTTCCTGGTGCTCCCATTGGTGCGTAGTGACTACCTGAACCAGCTCCATTGACAGCAGAACCAGCTACTAAACTTCTAGGTGTAATTTTAGGTACGAAGTAGAACAATTTACCAATTGGTAAGTTCATAGCTTGTACAGAAACGATATCGTTAGCTAATAATTTCGAGAATACTCTTCTAATGATTGGAAATACAACCGTTTCGAAGGACCCTGAATCACCAGCAGTCGTTGCTTCGTTTATTAAATTTGTTGCTTGGTTTTCATATAACTGTGCAACATTTTCTTTGATGTGTCCCTTAAGTCCGTCTAAGAACCCAAGACCATCCCATTTTTTCAAGGTATCTTCTTTGATAACTTTAAGGTGTTTTAACCCTATGTTACCAACCATACCTGATTCTAATAATGCTCCCATAATTTTTTTATTTTTTTTAAGCGTTTATTTATTATTATAATTTAGACATTAAGTCTTTCATTCTACTAAATTGAGGGTTTTCATATACTTTTGATTCCAAAAGTTTTCCACCACTCCCACTAGTAGATGATTTAGTAATTTTTCTTTCAACAGCTTCCGAAATAGTTTTAGATTTATCTTCAACGTCTTGCGAAAACTCTTCTTTGATTACCTTATACAACACTTTAGATTCCTTTAATGTTTTAACATTATCGAAACGTTTTAATATGTTGATTTTTTCCTGTTTAGTAGTTGAATGTTCAGTGAATAGTCTAGTAACGTAAGCAAGATTAGAATTAAATACACCCACTTCATTCAATTTATCTTTAAAAGTAACTAATGCAGTTTTATACTCTTCATTCTTTGTTTTTAAAGATTCTACTTCTTCTTTAAGAAGATTATAGGACTTTCTTATACGACTTTCTCCTAAATTAGCTTTTCTTGGTCTACGAGATTCTTTATTTTTCCCCCAGATTTTTTGTCCAGCCATTCTAGAAAATGAACTATTTGGACCGGCTTTCAGTCTACTAGTTTCATCCACTTCTTCTTTATTCTCAACATCTTCAGCATCATTTATATGCCCCCAATCCTTTTCATGGTCTTTTTTTCTATTACCCCATTTACCATAAGAGTCACCTTGAGTGTCATGCCCTTTACCTAGTCTCATTCCCATAGATTCATGTTCTCTATCGTAAATTCCTTGGTCTTCGTGCATTTCTTCTTCCATGTCGTCTTCATGCATTTCTTCGTGCATTTCTTCTTCCACTTCAGAATCATCTTTCTCCTCAATATTGGTACGGTCTAAATATGAATCGTAACTTTTTTGAGCTCTTTTAGATTCAGGAGCGTAAACTCCTTCAACATCACCTTCATACATTTCTTCATCAAGTTCGATTTCATAAACTACCTCGTCCATTTCTTTGTTATCAGTAGTTTCTTCTACTTCGTCATTTTTCATGGATTTCTCTTCTTTCATAGTTTTTGATTTTTTAGATTGCTCCAATTTAATTAGGTATTCAGTATCCGTATTGGTATCGGTTAATTCAATTTCCTCATCATCCTGTTGAATGATAATTCCATCTTCATCTCCCATAGCTTTGAATACTTTCAGTACTTCAGCATCTGATGCTAATGTTAAGTCTAGAGGTGGCAACTCTAGTGATACTTCGTCGTCTTCAGTATCGTCCTCCATGCCAAGTTCTAAATCGATATCCATTTCAGGTTCTTCTGAATCCACTTCATCAGCTTCATCTTCTAAATCTTCAACATCTAAATCGACAGCAACTTCTTCTTCGTCTTCTTGCTCTTCCAGGTAATCATTTTCACTTAATGACTCTTTTACTAACTCATGAATTTCTTCCTTCATAGTTGAAGAAAGTATTTCTTTTGCATTAGACTTCATAGTTTCTTCTAACTGTTCAGCCTCGAGCAACGCTTTTTCTAAGATTGTTTTACTCACGTTTTTTTATTTTAAAGTATTATTATGCGCATACATAATATATGCACGGTTTTATTAATAAATATAAGATTATTGTAAAAAATCCTTGTTATACGTTAATTAACGTAAATTACTTACTTAGAAAATTGTTTAATCGGTTCATTAGATTAACCGACTTATCTACATTTATGGATTTTGTTGATTTTTTTGTTTCTACTACCGGTAATTCTTCATCTACACTATCAGCGTTTTCACCTTCTTTAAATAGGTATGACCCTGGTGTTGATGGTGATGAAACTAAGTCAAAACATACTAATTCGAAGTCTTCTTGGACTTCGTTGTATTCACCGTTTTTTGCTAGTGACCCAACACCTCTAGAAGAAATTCCTAATGTAACACCTTGTCTTAATAAATTTGCGGCCATATCACCAACACAAGAAATCACACCTTCTTTAAGATACCCAGGTGATGTTAGTAATTTTAACTTACCTATTAATCTATTACCGTCCCACCAAGTTTCTGTTATTATATGTGAAGCTCTATCTAAATCAATTAAAGAAGATTCTGGATGATTTAATTCTGAAATAGCACCCCCCTTTTTAATAACTTCTTGATATCTATCATTTTCTCTTTTAAGAATATTTTCTGGATATACTCTTCCGTTTCTATTTGGTACACCATATTTTTGTAATATAGCGTTCATATATATTTCGCCATCAAAATTATCTTTTGTCATTTCTTTGATTATGTTTTTATTATCTTTTGGTGAAATGTACCCGTCACTTTCGACTAATATACCGTGACCAACCTCTCTAGCTTCTAAAATTTTCATATATATCTTTTTCTATAAATATTAAATTAGATAAAAAAAACTGCTTTTTTGGGTGTATTATGGTTTTTACTTTTTCTTTTGATGGAATTTAAATATTTTTGTGGTTGATAGTGGACCATTTATTATTTTTCTTGTGATGTCATTAATGGATTCTGAGAGTATTCTAGATTTAATATTGTATTTATTTCTATTATTTAAAAACATTGTTATTTCACACCTCATAAAACTACGTTTCCCTAGTTTCATACCACTAGCTCTAAGGTCTAAATCTACTATAGCAATACTTTTAAATTCTGTATTTTTAAGTTCTCTATGCACTAAATTATCAATATTAAATTTAAACTTTTTAATGGGTCTATCCCAGTTTTCTACCTCTTCTAAAGGTTCTACCCAAGTGCTTAAATTTAAATATAGTGATTTTAATGCACTAGAATCTACTGTACCATATGATGTTCTAAATACATCTGAAATTTTAGTTGTAACTTCTCTACCTTGTTTTGCCATAATATTAACTTCTTCTTAAGTTAATTATAACAATTGTTGAGTTTTAGTTCAAGTCCTCTAGTAGGCCCCTAACCCTAATATAACTGTGTTTGGAGCTTTTTAATGTGTTAATTTCATTCTTTACTTCCACTAGTTTAGCAGAAATATTCTCGTCGTTTGATTCGGATAGTAGTTTATTTAATGTTGTTAAAGCAACATTTTTTACATTATTAAATTCTTTTGTGACTGTGTCCTCAGTCATAAGTAAGGTATTTTGTAATATATCTTTCTCTGATTCAGTTAGTTTAGTGCCAAATTCTTTCTCGTAGTTTTTAGACATTACGTGGGATAATACTTTAGGGTTAATAGGTTTATCTATACTTTTTTTAGTTTTTTTATTAACCATAGATTCCACTAAAACTTTATTTGATTGTATTTTACTATCTATTGTTTTTATATTTGTATTAAAAACTATATTATCTATTTCTTCATATATCCTATTTGGTTCATTGGAACATGCGTCTTTCCTATCGTTTATAATTTTATCTAATATATTTTTAACTTTATTTAATTCTTTTTTATTTTTTTTAAGGTATTGTGTAGCCTCAGTTATATAAAGTTTGCTATCTTCTAGTGAGTCAAATTTTTTGCTTTCTATTTCATTGTATAGTGTAAAAAATTCTTTAAGTGTCTTAGAAAATTTCATGGCCCCCATTATTACAGATAGATTTTTTTTAAAATCTTTTTTATTTCCATAAGAATTTTCTAGAATAGTGTCTAAGTTTTGTTTGTATTTAGCGAATCCGTTCATAAGTATATTTTATATATAAATATAACTAATCTTTTAATAAGGAGTCTACTTTGTTGTTAATAGTGTCTATGTTCTTACTAGTTTTATTTACTGCTTCCCTTAGACCTTTTAAATTCATACCCTTTCTTTCCATCAATAATGGTAAATCAGATTCTCTGTTATAACTTTCTGCTGCCGGTTCTGGTTCCTCTGTTCCAGTATCTTCTGTTCCTGTATCACCACCTGTGTCACCACCCATATCCATACCAAAATCCATACCAGTATCGTCACCAGCATCATCACCACCTTCTCCTTCTCCTTCTTCCCCATCTTTTTTAGGTGTTCCGTATAAATTATCGATATTTGCAAAAATACCAGTTTTTTGTATAACTTCAGAAGTTTTTTCTAATTCACCAGCTAAAGCTTTTTCAAATCTTTGTTGTTGTAGGTCTAATTTAATTTCTTCATCACTCATACCTAAAATTTCTTTTTTAGCCCATGTTGTTGATACTGCTTGTAACCCATTTCCTGGGTCAGTAACAGCGTCTCTATATAAAGCAATCCTTTCTTTCCACTGTTCAATTTTTAGTAGGTCTGTTTGTGTTGATGGGTTTGATAAGGCTAATTTAAAGTTACTTAATTCGTCTTCAAAACCTAACACATATAAATGTATTATGGCTATTTTATTAAGTTCAGCAACTATCGCTTTTTGTATTCTATTTATTGTTCTTGCAAATCTAATGTCTAGTAAAGCTAAATTTTTACCTTCACCCACCACTTCTTCAAAACCTAAAAACGCTTTAGGTATTCTTAATGAAGCTAGTAACTTTTTTTGAATATATTCTATGTCTGCTATTTCACTTAAGTTTGTGGCTCCTGGTAAAGTATCTATAGGACTAGCCGCTGCTGGGTCCCTAACAGGAATAAAATAGTCTTGGTCTACAGCCATTTGATTCATTCTTAAATCTACATTACCATTACTAGGGTCTACTACGGCATCTCTTTTAAATTTATTTGCCACTTTTTGTATATAAGCTTCGACATCTTTATCATCCATATTACCAACAAAGACCTTGAATACTCTTCTTTCTGGTGCTCTAGACGTTCTATAAACTAACATAGCGTCTTCAGCTAATAATAATTGTTTCCAAATTCTTCTAGCTTTTTCTAACATAGAAGTTCCATATGGTAATCTTCGGTCATCACCTAAGATTCTAAAGTGAGCGATTTCCCAAGTATTGAATTCTAATTCTTTTTCTCTCCATTTAAACTCAACTTTAGCTTCTTTATCGTCTTGTTTTTCACCATGTAATGTAAAGTAATTAAACTGGTCACCACGTTCCATTTCTATGTTTGGTAATTGGTTACATCCCACTATACCTTTTTCTGGGTCTATTTTTAGATAAACAAAGTTATCACCGTATTTACAAGTATTTCTAATCCACATAGGTAGATTAGTATTTACATCTAAAATATTATTAAATAAATCTGCTAATATAGATTTTATTCTTGTGGATTCTGAATATATTGTCAATACATGACCTTTTTCGGATGGTGTTGTACATTCTTCAGCATATATATCCAATGCTGCTGATATTTCCGGCGTAAACTCCATTGATTCATAATCATAGTATGAAGCTAATCGTGTTGGTTCGTAATATATAGATTTAGTATATAATTCATTATCTACTTTTTGCCATTGATTGGCTAGGTATGCAGCTTGTTGAAATTCTAACTTTTTTTCTTCAAAATCTTTCTTATTTGTTGTTTTAAGAATTTCTTGTGAACCAACAGTAAATTGTTGGAATGTTGTTTTTGGTGCTGTTGGTCCTCCAGCTCCAAAAAGTTTTCCTAGTCTTTGATATATTGTGAATTTTGCCATTACTTGTAATAATACATATTATAATATAAATAGTATACCTTTCCCTAACGTCTTTTAGTGAATAACCAACTATTTTCCATATATTGTTTTTTTATCTCAGTATTACTACCACCCATAACGCCAAATACAGGTTCTGAGGAAGGTATGATGGTATTTTCATTAGATTCTGCTATCCACCCATTTAACATTGCCTTTGTTAAATCGTCAGCTTTTTTTAACTGAGAAAATGAACTTTCACCAACATATAAAGCCATAGCTAAAGCCATTATTAAATCATCGTGTTTGCCTTTCATGTGATTTGGTTTTCCATTTATGTAGACAAAAGTATATAACTCGTTTAACAACCTTTTTGACCTGACAATAAATTTATGTCTTAAAGCCTCTTCAAATGAAGAAACTATTTGTGTCCTTTTATTGTTGAAGGCTAGTCCTGGTGTTTTTGTTCCTTGGTTTGGATTGTACTTCCACTTATCCGCTGTATTCATACCTTCAACATATAAATCCTTATAACCCAATTCTTGTAGTTTTCTAGATGTAGCTACACCCATCCCACCAGTTATATCAATGACAACATAAGCGTTATACATGGTACCCCATTTGTACACTATATCTGCAGCTAAATCTGGTGGTATTTTACCTAAATATTCTGCTACCTGACATCTTTCATCAAAATCTATTATTACTATAGATGTGAAATCCTCGGAATCTCCACGACTTACATCACAACCCAAAATATATTTATGGTCTTTTTTTGGTTTTTCCCAAACCCACATTTGGTTACCTACAAACATTTCTTTTGGTTCCATTATGTATATATCTTTTATTTGTTCTATAGTTTCTACTGGAATGACATTATCACCAGAACCTAAAAAAGCACTTTCTAATTCTTGTGATACTTTTCTTTTGTCATACTTAAGTTTTTTTACCATACTTTCAAACCAACTAGAACATGGTTTGTACCCTTTTTTAATTATTTCATCAAACTTATCTAATTCTTTTTCATATAAAAATTCATCTTCATTATAGTCTTCTCTATTTAATAGAAAATGTACAATATCTTTTGTTTTTACCCAAAATAAATCTTTTGTAAATCTAGGGTCATTTTCCCAATGAAGTTCGGATATGTGAAAACTATTTAAACCTTTTATAGATTGTTCATATATTTCATAATATATCTTATCGTAGCCATTTGGTGTTGATATTACTATTACTTTACCACCTGTGGATAGGGATGCCATACAAGCCGCCCAAAAATCATCTCCCGCTTCAATATACGCCGCCTCATCAAATATAAGGGTTGTTGGTGTATAACCTCTTAACGCATCTACTGATGTTGCGACCGCTTTAACCTCACAACCATTATTTAATTTAAAATGTTTTTGTGAATCTTTTTCTTTAGAGAAACCAACATTAATCCAGTCTGGCCATTGATTTAAAAATCCTCTAACTTTATTTGCAAATTCTGAAGCTGTATCCAGTTTATTTGCTATAATTAATATTTTTTCTGGTTTATTTTTAGATGCAAATTGTATTTGTTTAGAGACCCAAGCTGCTGTTGCGGTGGATACACCTGCTTGACGGTATTTTTTTGTTATGTTGTCATTATAGGTGTCGAAATTCCTTAACATCATTTCCTGTTCTGGAAATAATATAAATGGTACGTATCTAGATTGAGTGTTGTCGTATGTTTCTAAATAAGTCTTTATCGCATAAGGTGTGTCCTTATAACATTTAGCATATTCTTGTATTAATTCTTCTTGAGTCATATTATATAAATATAATGTGAGAGTTAATAATAGAAAGGGGGTTAGTTAGTTGAAAGACTATAGGTTATATAAAAAGTCTTTTTCTTCTTGTGACAATGAGTCCATACCACTTTTATTTATTTTATCTAGAATTGTGTCCATGTCAAATGACGTTTCATCTGTAGGTGGTAAATCTGGAGATGGTTCTACAATTTCACCTGTCGCATCTTCATAATCCTCATCTTTTAATTGTTTTTTTATATCCCCAACTATTTTTGCTACCATATCTTTACCTCTTTGTGAGCCAGATAAAATTTCTTTTGCCAAACCAATAAATGGTTCTGGTTCCAAAGAAACTATATTATAATATAGGTAGTTTTTTATCCTACCATAATCTTCACTAGTTAATAACTCTTCTGGATAAGACTCTAAAAATTTTTCCCAAATAACCGGACCTAATCTTAAATCCCATACTTCTGCTGGTAAAGTATCTTCAGAACCAATAACCTCTTCTGCAAACTCTGGGTCAGAAGGAAGTCCATGCATTGATACGTATTCCATAACACCTTTCCATAGTTCATGCACTAGGATTGGAAACATAATTCCTTTGGCTCTAATTGTTGGTGGGTCGGTTTGTAAGTCAACCTCCTCTCTTCCTCCAGCCATTGAATCTGCCCCACTTCCAACAAGACCTTCCATATCCGGCATAATCCAATACATTAAATCGTTTACGGACATAATTAAAGAATATAGATTAACTAAATCCGGGTCAATTTCATTTAAAGTTTCATTAACTAAATGATACATATAGTGAGCTTTTTTAGCGGACCCCTGTATTAAAGAATTAATTAACCTTCTTTTTTGTTTTTCTAAATCTAACTTTGCTAACCTCTCAGCTGCTTCCTTATCCTCGACATCTGGTTGGTCGAATTTTAATTCTTTCTTTTTCTTTTCTTGTGGTTTTTTTTGCATCCCTTCTAGAGTTGGTTTTTCTAGTTTTGCATCAAATTGTAAATCACCCTCTGGTATTGCCATTTGGTCAACTACTAATGAAACCGCTAAATCCTCTAGTTTTTGTTTATTTTGTGCCTCTATTGCCATTGTTCTTTGTACTGCACTCATTAACATGGGTTGTAAAGACATGGCTGTTTGTGGATTTATCTCTTCCAAACCAGTAGCTTCTTTAACTTTATCTATAACATCTTTAAATCTTTTAGATGCTATTATTTCTTCAAAATTGTTTTGGTCATTTTCTTTTCCTGGGAAAGACTGGTGTGCACCTAATGGGTGTTTTCTAGACCTTAATTTACTTTCAATGTCAGGTGACATTCTTTCCGGTCTACCACTATAATCAATCGGTGGTGCTTCATTTAATTTAGTTTTTTTAGACATACCTTATTCTTCTGTTATGTTATCAAAAGTTAACCAATCAGGTAATTTGTTTTTTCTTGCCTTAGGTTTTGGTTTAGTGCTTGGATTAGGTACTTTGAAGGGTCCTCTTCTCTTTTTTTCACCTGGTTTTGTTGTTGGAGGTGCAATTGTTGGTGCTTCTAATGGTGAATTTTCATCCAAGTTTTCCTCACCAACGATATTCCCATCTAACTGCACTTCACCAGATTCTTTTATAATAAGTTCTATTACTTTATTTGGTGATTTTAAATACCCTTTGATGTCTCCTTTGATGTTTTCTACAACAATCTTCATCGGTGGGTTCATTTCCTTGGTTAATTCGTTAACCATATTAAAAGCCTTTTTCTGTTTGTCTAACTTATTTTTAGATGTTTTATTTTGTGTTTCTTTTACTGTTTTAATAAAATTAGCTTTTGTTATCTCCGCTGGTTGATTATTCTCAACTAGGGATATAATCCAATTTTCTAGAATTTCACCTTCAGTTAGTTTATTAGGTAAATCATCAACATTTTTTGTTGTTGTGTAATCCTCTATTTGTTTAAGTGTCATTTCTTTTGCGGCTTTTAGAACAGCGTTATCGTCTCTACCGTCACCACAATCTTTATAGTTACTTTTTTTACAAGCGTGAACTAATTTATAAAAATTGTATTGGGATTGGGATACCGCTTCTTCACTCATCTCCGTATCATCACCAGAATTTATTAAAGTTTTTTCTTCACCATCAGAATATTTAAATTTTGTTATAGGTTCGCCATCTTTTGTAACTTCTACCTCATCAGGTTTTTCTTCTTCATTAGTAGTTACGGTCACTGAACCATCGTCATTAGGTGTAACAGTACCATCAACAGTTAAACCACCAGATTCCTGTTTCATTTTATCTACTTCTGATTTGGTGTAGGTGGTCTTTTTTACTGTGGCTGTTTCAGCTTCCTTTAATATTTTTTTACTTAATACTTGTAATTGTTTGTCTGAAAATAAAGATAGGGTTCTATGTGTGAACCCTTCGTTGATTAATTTTGTAATTAATTTTTTTCTATTTTTTGGCATGTTCAAAAAGTTTATCAAATTTTAATATTATATCTCTTGAATATAATTTATCTTTTACATTTTCTAGACTATCTCCATAATGAAAGACGAGTCTTTCTTCGTCGTCATCATACTCATCATCATAACTTTCCCAGCCTAAAGCTATTACGTTGTCTAAAGCATGCTCCATTCCAAAGTAGTCAGAGTTCTGAACCAAGTCTAATTTTACACTAGTTCCTTCTAAAATCCCAACTTTTTTTATATACTCCATTTCTGGGGGTCCTGGTTTTCCATGAGCTGGCGTAGAATCCCAATCCTCACCCCATAATTCGTCTGAGTCTTGACCAAATATAAATTCGTAAATATTTTCTTGTTTATAGTTAGGTCCTAATTCGTTAACGAATATAAGTTTCATTATTTTATACTACCGTCTTTATTAATAAAAATATTTCTATCGTCTGATAATATAACTATTTCACCTTTTTTTGTTAAACCTTTAAGTTTAGAATATTTATTTTCATTCAAATATTTTTTAACACTTAATTCCTGTTCAATACTTCTAGATAATTTTTTTATACTTCCATTGATTTTATTTTTACTAATCTTTTCTTGTATATATTCTTTTGGTGTTTGTTTTTTAACATAGGATTCTAATATTTGTGATACTCTACCTTTAAGTGATTCCATAGCTAATTCTTCCTCTCCCTCCATTTCATCTTCATCAAAATCTAAATCTTCTGTACCCATATCAAGTTCCTCATCATCCATAGCTAATTCTTCATCACCAATTTCTTCATCACCATATACAGCTTCATCTTCCTCAAATCTAGATAGTACATCATCTCTATCTTCACCATCTAAATTATCTAAATCAACTGCTGAAATGACTGAATTCAAAACATATTTTATATCTGCACTACCCAATTCTTCTCCAGCATCTCTTAATTTCTGACCTAATTTACCAGTTAACTTTTGGATTGGCTTCATGAATCCTTCCATTTCCTCTTCAGTTTCTTCATCACCCATTTCAACTTCTTCGTCATCAAGGGCTAATTCCTCATCATCCATAGCTAATTCTTCATCTTCACCGAAATCTAAATCTTCTTCATCACCCAGTTCATCAGCTGTAACATCAACTTCAGCTTCAGGTGTTTTTAAAACAAATTTATTTTCTGTATCAGCTTGTTCATATAGTGGTGTAGCTTCACCATTATTAAATTCTTCATTTAATGGTTTAAAAATTAGATTCATTCTTTTTAAAGCTGCTCCATAACTTTTAAACCTATTTCTTTTTTTGTTGTGAATACCATCAATATAATCTAACTCTGATTCATTGATTCCTCTTTTTAAGTAATAACCGTCTTTTTCTTGTATTATAGCGTACGTATTACCATCACTAGCTTTTTTACTAAATGATAATGTCTGGGTATGGTAAGCAGTGTTTTTTTCTGTTTCACCGTAAGTCGCGATTTCCATGATTCTATTAATCTTGTCTTGACCTGTTAATTTTTCACTTCCGATTGGTTTTAATGCCATTTTAATTATTTTTTATAATTTATTATTTTTAACTATTTAATCCTTCACCTCCTATTATTGTCGGAGCGTACATTGGAGCTCCTTGGTATGTCTGTACTGATGGTGCGGTTGTACCTGTCATATGTGTGGAACAAGAACAATCGTAACATAAAAAATATACCCCAACAGGTAAAGCTGATATGTGTCTAGGTTCTATAACTAAATCAAGTTTTGCTCCTATAGCACCTAAAGTATATACCACACCTTTGTACGTAAAATTACTAGTAGCCGCACTTGCGAATATAGCACTGCATTTATAGTTTACGTATGTGGTGTCTTTACCATTCCATAATGTATCTGCCCCTATAGGTGTCGTTGGTATCGAGTTTCCTCCGTAGTTTCCAGCCATAACTAAATATTCTTTTTTTATAAATAGTCCTAAGTATCAGAAACGGAAGTTTCTAATGTAAGACTTTTATCTATTAATTTATTTTTTATATCGTTTAATTTCCCTAAGTAACCATTTCTTCTTAAAAATTTAAAACTTAGGTTCTCATATGAGTATTCTCCTTTATCTTTCAGTCCAGCTCCTCTATACTTTTTTAGTTTCTTTTTTATCTCATCAATCGCTGTTAATAATGATTCTTCTTCTGCTCTTTCTACGTTATCTTCTATGTGGTCTATAGTATCCATCCATTGTTTAGATTTACTTAAAATTTTATGAGAATCTAAAACAACTTCTTCTAACTCAGGTTCTACAATCCACTCATCAAACATAACTGAATAAACTCCACTAGCAAAATGTGGTTCATCTTTATCTTGCACATAAATTTCTACCTCAAACCCTTTAACTTCTATATCCCTTAAAGAATTCCAAATAATTCTACGACTATCCAAATACTTTTTTAAGAGTGATTCTTTGTCACCACCAAAATCTAATAGTAAGTGTAAATCAACATCAGAAAACTCTGACCAGTTAAAATTGGATAAGGAACCGGTTAAAGTTATATCTTCTATGTCCATGTCAACATCAACAAAATTACTAAAGTCTTCTACTATAGCTAATAAAGAATCTCTAATTTCAGGTTTCATTTTGTAGGTATTTCCATCCCAAAACCAAATCTGCGAATTTAATTCGTCATTGACTTGAAAACTTTTAAGAATATTTTTTTGGTTGTTTGCCATACTAATAAATATATGGACTTTATTACTATGACAATTTTTTATATTTATAACTTCTAGATATATTTTTAGAAAAATAACTGCCTTGACTTTCAGACATTCTCATTTTTGTAAAAATCTTAATCGGTACTTTTTCATATGAATATGCCCCACCTTTTGCAAACTCAACAATCAGTTCATTAGTTTCTGTATTGTATTTTGTTTTTCCTAGATTAGTGGAGTCATACTCATTTATGATAAACTTACCTTCTATTTTTTCAGATTTTATTGCCATTATTGTTGTGGTACTGGTGCTGGTGTAGGTCTTGGGTGAGGAGGAGGTGTAACATTAGGTGTCGCTACACTATCTACTTTTTGTTGTAATGTCTGTAATGTTTGATTTGTTTGATTAAGTAGTAATGTTATATTTTTAACAGCATTATTTACTTGTTCTATTTTTTCATCAATAGACAATCTTTTCATTGGGTTTTCCTTAAAGTGATTAATTCTAGCGATTAACTCTTCTGAAGTTCTAAAATCTCTGTTAGGTAACCAAGTCTCTTCTTGACACACGATTGTTGGTGTCATTCCAATCCCTGTAACTCTAATTATTTCATTCCAGTCCCCGATATTTTCTGAAGTAATTATTTCTTCAAAACTAATCTCTGCTTTTTTTAAGTCATCTTTAATTTTATTACAATAATGACATGTTGGGTTTGTATATATTTTAATTTTCATATTATATTTTTTTTTAATACTAATAATTTATATTGTGATTGGGAAGTATATTTTCCTCCCAATCACAAATTATTTTACTTAACTTCTTCGAATTCAACGTCTGTGGCATCAGCTTTTGTTGTGTTATCAGTTTCTGGTACTTCAGTTTCTTGGTAAAGTTTAGTGCTTATCTCTTGCCAAGTACTATTAAGTTTTTCTGTTAAATCCTCAACTCCTTCCATATCTTCAGACTCAATAACTTCTTTAAGTTCTTTAATATTATTTTCTAGTCTAGATTTGTCCGTATCATCTAATTTATCTCCAAACTCTTCTATTTGTTTTTCTGTTTGGAATATTAGTGCGTCGGCTTCATTTAACTTATTAATTTTTTCTAACTTTTCGTTATCATCTTTGGCGTTAAGTTCAGCTTCTTTTTTCATTCTATCAATTTCATCTTCGGATAAACTACTTCCAGACTCAATTTTAATATTTTGTTGTTTACCAGTTCCTTTGTCCACAGCTTTAACATCGATTATACCATTAGCATCAATGTCAAATGTAACCTCAATTTGTGGTATACCTCTTTGAGCTGGTGGGATATCTGTTAGTTGAAATCTACCTAGTGTTCTATTGTCGTTGGACATAGGTCTTTCGCCTTGTAGTACATGTATGTCAACAGCTGGTTGATTATTTACCGCGGTTGAGAATACTTGACTTTTTGATGTTGGGATTGTTGTGTTGGCGTCTATTAATTTTGTCATAACTTGGCCCATGGTTTCAATACCTAAAGAAAGTGGTGTTACATCTAACAATAAAACGTCATTTACATCACCAGCTAAAACACCACCTTGTATTGCTGCACCCATCGCTACAACTTCATCTGGATTCACCCCTTTAGATGGTTTTTTATTAAATAATTTTTCTACAGCCTCTTGTACCGCTGGGATTCTAGTAGAACCACCTACTAATAAAATTTCATCAATATCAGATGCTTTTAATTTTGCGTCTTTTAAAGCTTTTCTACATGGTGTTAAACTTTTTTTAACTAAATCACTAACCATAGATTCAAATTTTGCTCTAGATAAATTACGTACTAGATGTTTTGGTCCTGTATTGTCTGCGGTAATATAAGGTAGATTAATTTCTGTTGTATTTGAGTTTGATAGTTCTACTTTTGCTTTTTCTGCGGCCTCTCTTAGTCTTTGTAATGCTGCAGCATCTTTAGATAAATCCATATTATTTTCAGTTTTAAATTCGTCTACCAACCAATCTATAATTTTTTCATCAAAATTGTCACCACCTAAATGTGTGTCACCATTCGTAGATTTTACTTCAAATACCCCGTCACCAAGTTCTAATATAGAAACATCAAATGTACCACCACCAAGGTCGTATACCGCAACAGTCATATCCTTATTTTGTTTATCCATACCGTAAGCAAGTGCTGCAGCTGTAGGTTCATTAATAATCCTTAACACATTTAATCCAGATATTTCTCCAGCTTCTTTTGTTGCATTTCTTTGTTCATCATTAAAATAAGCTGGTACAGTAATTACCGCATCTGTAACTTTTTCCCCAAGATAGTCTTCCGCTGTTTTTTTCAAATTCTGTAATACTACAGCTGAAATTTCTTGTGGTACATATTTTTTATCATTTACAGTTATGTTTACTGTGTCTTTTACACCTTTAACTACTGAATAAGGCATCTTTTTTGCCTCTTTACTAATTTCACTAAACTTACTACCAATAAATCTTTTTACTGAATAGATAGTATTTTCAGGATTTGTAACTGCTTGTCTTTTTGCGGGGTCACCTACACTTCTGTCCCCCTCTTTAAACGATACAATAGAAGGTGTGGTTCTTTTTCCTTCTGCATTTACAATTATTTCTGGGTTTCCACCCTCAACCACGGAAACACACGAATTTGTTGTTCCTAAATCGATTCCAATTACTTTTGCCATTTTTAATTTTGTTTTTAATTTATTGTCTTTTTAATTATAAGACATTTATTATTATTTGTCACCCCCAAAAAAGATTTTTTTATATTGTTTTGGTTGTTTATTTATTTTTATTACTTTTGTAGTACAAATACTATACCATTAGTATGTTTTTAAATAATTTATGTCATAATGTCAATACCTACTGACATACTGTCAGTTATTGATATTTATGACTTTTTATATTAACTTTAAATAAAAAAATATGATAGAATTTAGAGATTCAGATGCAGTTGAAGATGATTTCGGTGGTCCTAACCAACCGAATAAAGATATTCCTAATAGTAGTACCCCTATATTAGATAACTTTTCTAGAGATTTAACCACTTTAGCTTCTGAAGGGAAGTTGGACCCGGTTATCGGTAGAACAGATGAAGTAAAACGTTTAGTACAAATATTATCTAGGAGAAAGAAAAATAACCCCGTGCTTATTGGGGAACCTGGAGTAGGTAAAACTTCGGTAGTTGAGATGTTAGCTACCATGATTAATTCTGGTAATTGTCCCCGTACTTTGGTGGGTAAAAGAATTGTGTTACTAGAATTGTCGTCTTTGGTGGCTGGAACTAAGTATCGTGGTCAGTTTGAGGAAAGGATGAAAGCCATAATAGATGAATTACGAGAAAATAAAGATGTTATTATTTTTATAGATGAAATACATACTGTTATAGGTACTGGTAATTCTTCTGGTAATTTGGACGCTGCGAACATTTTTAAACCACCATTGGCTAGAGGAGAAGTTCAGTGTATTGGTGCTACAACACTAGATGAGTATAGAGAAAAAATAGAAAAAGACGGTGCACTAGAAAGAAGATTCCAAAAAGTTATAATAGAACCACCATCTGTTGCTGATACTGTAGAAATTTTAAATAACATAAAACATGTCTATGAAAATCACCACAATGTACTTTATGATGATGAAATTGTTGATTTATGTGTTAAGTTAGCTGACAGGTATATAAGTGATAGGGCATTTCCAGATAAAGCTATAGACATTATGGATGAAGTGGGTGCTACTGTACAGATTGATGTTAAAACACCTAAGTCAATCACTAAACTTAAATTAGATATAGAAGAAGTTAAGTTGGAAAAGATTAATGTGGTAAAATCTCAAATGTACGAAAAAGCTGCTGACCTTAGGGACGTGGAACGTAAATTAAAAACTAAATTAGATACGGTAACAAATAAGTGGGAAGAAAAACAATCTAGTAATAAAATAACTATAACTAGTTCTGATGTTATGTCGGTAGTTTCTAGAATAACCAGAATACCTTTAAGTAGGATGAATCAAAACCAAAAAAAGAATTTATTAAATCTAGATAAACAACTCAAAAAATATGTTATTGGTCAGGATAAAGCAATAGAAACAATAGTTAAATCTATTAGAAGAAATTCTGTTGGTATTAAGGAGTTGAATAAGCCTGTTGGTTCTTTTATTTGTTTAGGTCCTACTGGTGTTGGTAAAACTCATATAGCCAAAAAATTAGCTGAACTAATGTTTGGGTCTGAAGAATCTTTAATTCGTGTGGATATGTCTGAATTCCAAGAAAAACATTCTTTATCTAGACTGATAGGTTCTCCTCCAGGTTATGTGGGGTACAATGAAGGTGGCCAATTTACAGAAAAAGTAAGACAGAAACCTTATTCTTTAATTCTATTTGATGAAATAGAAAAAGGTCATAAAGACATTTTCAATGTATTATTGCAGATATTAGATGATGGTTACGTTACAGACGCTTCTGGTAGAAAGATTAATTTTAGAAATACTTTAATAATGATGACTTCCAATATTGGAGTTAAGCAATCTCAGGACTTTGGTGGTGGTTTAGGTTTTGTTACCAAAGCAACCCAACAAACTGATAAAGAACGAGTTAGGAGTATTATATCTAAAACATTAAAAGACACTTTTAATCCAGAATTTTTAAATAGATTAGATGATATTATATTTTTTGAGTCTTTAGAGGGTGAGAGCATTAAAAAGATTGTACGACTGGAGCTGGCTCTTTTATTAGAAAGATTAAAAGAAAAAAAATACTTAGTTAAGTTTGGTCGTAGTGTTGTAGAACATATTAGTGAAATTGGTTATGATAGTAAGTTTGGTGCTAGACCATTAAAAAGAGCTATACAATCAGAGGTGGAAGATTATATATCAGAAGAAATTCTAAAAGGTTCAATACTAGAAGATATACCATATAGTATTGCTTATAATAAAGTTACTGAGAAGTTTAAATTAACAGAAAAAGATAAATAGTATGATATTTATTAACAATGAAACTAATAATAACACAAAGACAATCTAATCTTCTTATTAAAGAAGCCATGGGGGTACCCAAACCTATAGAGTTTTGGGTTGACTCTATGTCTTCCTTGGTTAGAGATGGTTTATTAATGTTAGTTTCTTCTGACGACACATCTATTGATTTTACCGGGGATGAGGTTCAAGAAAAAGTTACTTCTTTAGGGTGGAACACTTCTAATGAAAGTTTTACTAAGTTTCCATTAGCTGAACCTAATTTAAAGTTAGACTTAGTTATTGTTCCTGATGAAGATGTTAAAATAGGTGATGACTATATAAATAACGCTTCTTTTGATACTGCTGATATGGATATCAAAGAAGCTACTTTTGATGATGGTGTTACAAGACCTTTATTAGTTGGTGGTACTATTACTCTAGAACTAACTATACCGCAATCTTCATATGATAATGTAAGTTTTGTTGAATTATTTGATTCAGAAATAAAACCTTATGTTGAGGCTGTTCTATTCCATGAATTAACTCATGTTTATGAATTTTATAACAGATTACTGAATTCTTCCCTAGACCCTAGTTTCGAGAATATGAGTAGTACAACATCTATGTTAAATAAAATGGGGTTAGTTGATGATTGGGATGAATTAATGTTTTTAGTTTACTTGCATTTATCTTTTGAATTAAATGCTCGTGTTTCTGAGGTTTATGGTTTAATTAGAAATAAAAATATAAAGTCTAAAGAAGAGTTTATAGAATTTTTAAAGACTTCCAGAGCTTTTTCTTACGCTAAAAGATTAAGAAATTTCAAAGCTGATAACTATTATAGTGATTTTGAAGTCCCTCAAGAAACCATAGATAGAGTTAGAGAGTATGATGGAAAAGAAACACCAATAGATGAAATTAAAGAAATCGTTTTACAACAATTAATTGATAACTGGGTTGTATCTTATAAGAATTTATTAAATGATTTTTCAGACGATGAAAATCTATCTATACCCACTTTACCACCAAAGGTAACTTCTTCACCTCAAAAATTTCTTAAGTTCTGGGAGAAAAGATTTAATTCAGCTGGTGAAGATTCTATCAGAAAAATATCCAAACTTTATTCCTTAATTTAATCACTTTCGTTTGGTTGCGTAATATTTTTTTCTTATCTTTGTAGTATGAAATTAGAAAAAGCAAGAAATATAGCCCTTAGATTGATGAGAAAACACGGCCTCAATGATTACACTTTTAAGTGGGACAGAGCAGTTCGTAGATTTGGTTGTCATAATGGTAGATTAAAAACCCTCTCACTTTCTAGACCTATGACTCAACATGAAACTAACGAAAAAAGAGTAATCAATACCATTCTTCATGAAATTGCACATGGATTAGATTATAAAAACAGAGGATATTCAAATCATGATGCCGAGTGGAAAAGAGTAGCTAGGTCTATAGGTTGTAGTGGTGAAAGATGTAGTAGTGGTTCTGGAGTAGACAAATCTCAATTTATGAAGTGGGTGGCTAGTTGTCCTAGTTGTGAAAAAGACGTTTATTACGCAAGAAAAACAAAAGTAGATAAAGCATGTGGTAGTTGTTGTAAAAAACATAACAACAACAAATACACATCAAAGTATAAATTTAACTGGGAATTAAATCCTAAAGTTGTAAAATATAGATAATGGAAAAATTAAAATACAAAATAAAAAATGGACCAAGGGTAGAATCGGTAAATGAGTTTACCCTTAGTGATAACACTAAAGTAGCCATGTTTCAGGGATTTAGAGGTTCTTACCCTGACTTAGACTTTATTGTAAAATATAAAGAACCAACAAATAGGTTAAGGACCCCTTCCCACACACATTGGATTGTAGACTTATTAGTTAAAGCAGAATTTAACAAAGAACTGGTTAGAGACTTCGTTCAGAAGTATTTGGACTTATACGATGTAATGACTCCTTTTGAAACCCAGGAAAGTCGTAACAACTACGAACTACAGTATGTGGGAGAGTCTCTAACGGACTTTCAAGGCATAGATGGTTGTGGGTATCTAAGTGTGGAGTTTCTATCTAGTATCTTAGAGTTATTCATTTTATGTGAAAAAAGGTCGGACGATGCATTTATGTTTAAAGGTTTATTACAATTAGTAATTGACTTCTGTGATGGTAAAAGAGATTACTATCAAGTAGTAGGTTACTCTAAAAGAGTTTAATATGAAAGAAAAATTAAAAGAATTATTATCAATACCAACTAAGACTTGGGAGGAGGAAAGATTAATCAAATATCTTATAGGTCATTTCGAAGAAAAGGGTTATAAATATGAAAAAGATGATTTAGGTAATCTGTATGTAACAAAAGGTATTTCCGATTATTTTCCTTTAGTTCTTGCACACACTGACAGTGTACACGACATTGAGGAGATGGAAGTCAGGGAAGAGTATTTGCCTAACTCACAAGGTGAAAGTAAATTAGCTCTTAAGGCTTACACAAAAGAAGATGGTTTACCTACAGGGATAGGTGGTGATGATAAAGCTGGAGTTTTTATATGTTTACAATTACTGGAAAAGTTTGATGTGATTAAAGCTTTTTTTCCAGTTGCTGAAGAGACTGGATGTCATGGAAGTAGAGGTGCTAATGAAGAGTTTTTTAAGGATGTTGGTTACGCGATACAATTTGACTCTACTGAAAATGATACCATGTCTCTTTCCTTAATGGGCGTTAAATTATTCGAAGAGAAATCTGAATTTTTTAATAAAACTCGTAACGTAATTTTAGAGCATGGTTTTACTGAGTGGAGACATCACCCATATACTGACACTATGATTTTAAAAGAAAAGTTTAATTTTGCTTGTTTAAATTTTGCTGCGGGTTATTATAATTACCACACAAGTAATGAATATGTGGTTGTAGAAGACGTAATAAACTCTATAAAATTAGGAGAAAATGTCATAAAAAAATTAGGTAATTATTTTTATGAATTTAAACCGGTTCAAGAAAAGTCTAGTTCTTGGTGGGGGTAATAAGTGACTCCAACCAATCCGCAACAGGATTATAAATAAAAGTTTCTGAATTGTTAAATATTTGCCTAAAGTCTTCATACTCAGCATGATTCCTTCTTGGGTTTGATTTATACTCTATCGTAGGATATAAACCTATTTTTTCCACTTCCATAACCATATTTCTAATAGTATCTTCTAGTTGTCTTACTTGTAATTTTTTCCAAATACCATCATAATTAAGTTCTGGAGATGTTCTATGTATTTGGTCTAGTATTATTGTTTTCCAATTATTATCTAAATAATTTATTAAATAAAAATCTTTTTTTTCTTTTATTTTTTCTAAACTCAAAGTTAACTCTTGTTCTTTTATAGGTAATTTAATACTTATATTTTCTAACACATTTAGTGTTTTTGGGTTCCAACTGGAGTCTTTATTAACAAAATGTAACATTGTAGCTGTTTTCTTATCAACCTCTAATATATTACTTATATTTGTTATTTGAATTAAAGTATCATCACTAGAATTTTCTATTATTCTATCTACCCTATCTAATATTTTAGTTAATTCACTCACTTTATCTTTTTATTATAAATATTTTGTTTTGTACAATAATTTACATATATTTGTACTATATATAAATAAATAAATATTATGCCAAAATCGAGAAATAGAAAAAACCACAGTAAGAAAGTTGCTGCTAGAAATCAAAGACTTAAACAAGAACAAAATGCTCTTAGTAAACAAATGGAATTAATGAAAGAAGAGTATATCAAAAAAATGGCTGAAGAAGCTAAAGAAAAAGAAGTCGATGCGGGTGAAGTACCTTTAACATTGGGTTAACATATGGGGGTGACTGGAATTGATTGGCATCAGTCGATTAGTGTCAGCACGTCAAGCCTGAATTAAGCTTGTAAAACTGATTCATTTTTTTAACTGGCAAAACAATTGCTAAGTTGGTGACTTTAGGACTTGTCCGTGAGGAGTCAACAGTGGCTGTAGCGTAACTAAGTTACGACATAGCTCCATCTCTTCTAAAGAATTTAAGATTTGTGTCTTTAGTTTTTGGGGTGTCAAATAGACAAATCGAACCCGGTAACGTTTTCCACCGGTATGATGTATAGGGGGACTTGGGACTGATTTGAAGGTTGTTTATTCTATAGAATTAAGTCCGACAACAAAAGAATAAACTAAACGTGTAGGATAGACGTTAGTAGAAGATGAACAAGACGTGGGTTCGAAACCCACCACCTCCACCAAAAAGAAAAGGACCATTAGGTCCTTTTTTTATTTTAATAATTTTGCTAACCCTATTGGTTCTTTTCTTAATACACTTATTAAACCTTCATTAATTGTATTAACTATTGTACCTTCAGAATCAATATCAAAAGGTATGTTATTTATATATTTTTTGATACCATTTATATATTTTTTAGGTATACTACCTCCTAGGTTAGTTGAAATTCTCTTTCTTATGACGTTTGGACTAAATTGTATGTTGAAGTCGTCGAATAAAGGTGCTGACATTGATGCTCCACTAAAAAATCCTAAGTACTCACCACCTGGACTTTTCATTAACATATCACTTTTTTTCCTGTCACCTTTAGATGCGGAACTTAAAGAATAACCTCTATATTCTAATATTGTTAATGCTTTTGCTAAATCTTCAATATAACTAGAATCAACGTCTTCACCATAAAAACCTTTTTCTGTACTTATTCTAAAATCTGGATATGTTTGGTTTAAACTGGCTATAACTTCTAAAGCTCTTTCGTATATTGCATCATATGTCCTATCAAATTTAGCTTTACTTGTAGCATACCCTTTTATTATCTGTGTACCTTTTATACATCTACCAATATCACCACAATCGTCAGTCACACAAAAACAAAATTCATTTTCTAGTTCAACTTCTTTTTCAAATTCACATCTAGACTTTACTGTAGCTTCTGAATTATAGTTAACAGCATCTGGGTCCATACAACCCTTTATTTCTTCAATTGGTGCGACAACACCTTTATCATCAGCAACACAACCACAGTTACTATCACTCCACCTTACAAGTTCACCCCCACTTTTTCTTTCAGAACACTTTTTAACCTCATCATCATAATCTGAACCTAACTTTTTTTTACATTTTTCTTTAGCTGATTTTGGTTTTACTACGTTATTATCACAAGCTGTTTTTAATTTTTCAACATAAGAACTAATGTCAGTATCGAACCAAACAGATTTTTTTATAATATCGACTAAAGTGTTGTAAATTTCACATAGGTCTTCAGCTACTTTAGGTCCCTTAGAAGCTTCACCAATTTTTTTTATTGCCTTATTAATAGTATCTCCCTTAGAAAAATGATTACCTTTCTCATTAAGTTTTAAATGTTTACCAATATTATTATATGGGGCATTTTTATTTACTCCCGCAATGTTTTCGGTTTTGGTTAATAAAAAATCTTTATTACCTTTACAACATTCTAAATTTCCTAACTTTTCAGCCATTTTATTTGTTCTTTAAAATATTTATTAACCCTTCTGTTATATTTGGTAATGGATTTCTGCTAGTGTCACTTTCTTTATTCATTCCTTTTATTTTATTTTTTACACCTTCTATACCACCGTCTTGGAATGCTTCATATAATTCATTTACTATGTTTGTGAAGTCGTCTTTTAACTCTTGTACTTTTGCTCCACTTCTTTTACCTATATCTGGATTATTTTCATCTGTGGTAAAATAAGGTTTTTCACATTTATTAGAAGGAATCCCATAACATTGTCCTTTATTAAACTCTTCTGATGATAGACCATCTAACCAGGTTTGAAAATCCTCAGCAGCCCAGTCATTATCTTCGGTTCCGTATGGTGAATATGTTTTGTACTTAGTAATTCTTTCTAGATTATCAGCACTAATTAACGCGTTAGGTTTATATCTAGAGTAAACCAATTCTTCATTTTCATTATATCTTTTTGGTGCGTATTGTGGCCAAAATTCTACTAACGCATCTGTAACATCAAGTAAATCATCATCAGCTGCTTCAGAACCAATTAACCATTCTTTATCAGCAACAACATCAAACACATCTTGTCTGGTGGTAAACACCCAATTAAGGAGTGTTGAAACACCTGGGAGAACTTTAGCGTTCATTAAACTTAAATTATCCATTAATTTTTCGTCACCAAGTCTATTATAAAAATAAGTTACTTGTGACATAGCAAGTACAGAAGGTACTTTTTTTATCACAGCTATAATAGAATTATCAGCTACACCTGTAAAAAGTTTTAATGCACCTACATCAGGTACGTTATCATAAGACATATCATCTATGACGGTTTGTAAAAATTCCTCTCGTTTATTATTTGGGATTTCGTCTATACTTGTTGCTGCTTGACCGGACCCGTCTTTATTGTTGTACTTTCCAATGTAATCATTAAGGTTATTTAACTCATTTAAATCTCTAAATAACATCCACCCTTGTAGGTATCCATATAGTTTTTTTGCAAAAGCTTCTGCTTCCGTATCTGATAAACCACCTCTATCAAAAACAATTTGTTTATTTCCTTTAAATTTTTGATAAAATTTTTCAGTTAAACCAGCTATAGATTTTTGACTAGCTGTTAGTTCTTGGAATTTTTGTACTATAAAATCTAATAGTAAACCTAAACTAACTGCACCAATTGTATAATACCACCCTTTTGCGGTTTTTGGTATTATTTTAAGTAGTGTACCACCTACAGTTACAGATTTTAATTTTTGTCTCAACGCAGTAACTAACTCATCCGTGGCATTTCTTTCTCCCCCTAACAAAAATTTAAGTTCCTTATCTGTTATTGTACCATTTTTAACTTGTCTACGTAATTGTCCTGTAGAATGCTTCTGGAGTAGTTCTATTATCTCCTTTTGTTGGTCTGACCTTAATAATATACCAATAATGTCATCCATCACTTGAGGCGGAATCACTCTTTGTCTTGCAATTGACTGTGCTACTTGTGCTACCAAATCCTCCACACTCATCGGTAACCTGACTTGTGTTTGTTGGCTCGCTAATATTTTTAATTCATCTAATAATTTAGATAATGAAGGGTTATCTAAATTATTCATCCAATCTCTTAGTGCTTTTTGTTTTACACCATTACTACCAGTAAAGGCTTTTTTAAATAAAAGGTCTTTTATTCCTTTTGTCCACTGCATTACTAATGTATCGTCGGTTATGCCTTGTAATGCATTAGTAGGTGTGGTTGGTCCAGTATCAGTTTTTGTTTTTACGTCATCAGTTTTTACATTTACGTCATCAGTTTTTACTTTTGTCTTCTCTGATGTTTCTTTTGCAACCTTTTTTTCCAGAGCTTTAAGTTCAGCTCCAAGTGATACTCTGAAAGATGAACCATCTGCTAATCTTTCCGGTAGTTTAGCTATAAGTTCGTCTAGTTTAGCACCTTTTAACTTACCCGAAGTAACACTCTCCAGTATTCTTTTTAATATGCTCGCATTAAAACTGACACCACTATCAGCTACAATCTTTTGAGTTCCTTTAATTGTTTGTGTGTTAACATCTTTAGCTAATCTTCTAAATATGTTGTCTATTTTTTTACTGGATGTCCTACTCAATAATTGTGATATTCTATTAGATAGTTGTTCGGCCGCTTCTTTTGATAGGTTTTTACCAAAAATTTTGCTTAGATATTCGGTGAACTCTCTTGATAATTGTTCATTTAGTGGTGTGTCTATTCTTGGTTTAAGCCCCATTATTTGACGAGCTCTATCTATTTCTGTTATAAGTGTATTAATCATAATTATTTTTTTACCACAAAGGGTTAGCTTTCCCTCTACTTGTTTGGTAGGAGTCTGCCCATTTACTATTTATTATTTGGTTTGCCATTCCTCTAGTTATTCCTGTTTCCCATACTCCAAGTGATGCTGTACCAGCTCCTGCACCATCATCTGATTCTCCAGACTCTGTTCCCGCATCTTGTTCCATAAATTCACCTGGTGCATAACTATCTTCTGGTCCGTCACTATAAAAGTCATACGCTGAATTTTCTTTAGAGTAGTTGGTTTCTGGTTCAGTAAATCCTTCCCCCTCTAATTCTGGTTCAGAACCTAAAGCTCCTTTACTTGTAAAACTATACTCACTTGCACCATCTGTATCGGCATAACCACCTTGTAGACCGGACATAATATCTTCATTTAATGGGTTACCATCAAACATTATTTCCTTAACTCTATCTATATTTTCTTGTAACGAATCACACATATGTATACTATATAAATATAAATACCGAAAAAGGTGGAATAATCCACCTTTAAATCAATAATTCAACACCTGTCTATTTTGGTTTACATATATAGATAAACCTTCTTTAAGTTGTGATTCATCTATGTCGTTTTTTAATGTGATAATTTCCATTCCTTCATCACCCTCATCAAACCATTCTCTTTCGTTAAAAAGGTCACACACCACTTCTAACTCTTCCATAGGTATTTCTAATTCATGTTCACCACACATGTCATCTTCACATAGTGTGAATTCCACAAATATTGTTGCTCTATCATTATATATAAAGTGGGAGTGTATTTCTTCAATAACCATAATATCTTTTTTAGATTAAATATATGGTATTAAAGAAAAGTCTTACAGTCTACGTGATTTTAACCAAAATATTTCTCTACCTGCTCTAGTTTCTAAGGCTCTTAATTTTTGTTTAGATTTTTTTAAATCTAATTCTGGGGATTTTTCTAAATCACCCATCAAAAATGATGTAAACTCTAAAACATCAGCATTTAACTCTTCTACGTATTGTACTCTATCTTGTAATTGTTCTATTTGGTCTTGTTGTAAAGCAACAATTTCTTCAGGTGATAAAAGTTTTTCTAACTCATCTTCAATGCCTTCAATATCATCTTCAGCATCATAAATGTCATTATCAGTATTAATCATATTAGCTTGGTCCAAAACTCTAAGAACCTCATCATCAGCAGTTTCTTGTTCAAGTATATTTTTAAGTACTTTGGTTAACTGTTCTTCAGAAATTTTAATTTTTTTCATTTTTTGTTTTTATTATAAATATATCCTAATATTTATTTGGTTGAGTGGTAAAAATTTTTTATTTTTGTTGTGTGAAAGAAAAACTTAAAAAATACAAGTTAGTTGGTGTTAGTCTGTCGGACCACGAAAAATCTGTTAAAGTAGGCAAACTTAAACAGAAGGGTTTAGCAGAAGACGCTTACTGGAGTATGGGAAAATCATATTACTGGATAAAAAGAGGTAATAAAATATAAAATAAATACTATTATGGGACATTGGGAAGACTTTTGGTGGGAAACCAGCCAATCTATAAAAGAAAAAGGTTTAGAAAAAGAATTTGATGCTCAATTAAAGAAAATGAGTAGTCAAGATAAACATAAATATAAAGATACACGTTCTAGGTGGTCTTATGCTTTAAATAAAGTACTTCAAAATAACGATAAAAAAATAAAATCTAGTTAATAAAAAAACCCTGACCGTCGTCAGGGTTTTTGCAACTCTTAAATAATTTAAACTCCGTAATTAGTTTCCATCTTTTGGTTGCGGGAAAAAACTTTCACTAATTTGCAACCGGTTTAATTATTTAACCTTTTGTCTTGTTAGAATTTGTACGATAAACCAAGATTGAAAGTGCCCTCTCTTTCTCCGTTTTCATCTTCTTTTAATCCCATACTATAGTTTGGTTCAACATTAAGACCTTTCCATACATTATAAGAATAACCAACACCAACAGTTAAGTTGTCCATTGTTTCTTCTGTAGGAGCTTGAACAGACACGTATGTGTTTGCGTTCCAGTTGTATCTCCCCCAAAGGTCATAGTTATCGTCACCTTCTGCATCTACACCATTTTTTAGTAAACCTACTGTCCAAGTATCATTTAACGCATAACCAAAACCAATGTTTTGTGTTATTTTGTCCATAGTTTCCTCTTGGTCACCATCGTAAGTTGTTACTACCATAAAATTTTGTGCTGAAGCAAGTAATGTTGATAATGCTATAGCGGATGTTAAAAATATTTTTTTCATTTTTTAATTTTCTTTTTTAACTTTTATATTTTCGAATTGTTTATATAGATGCTCAAAAATACACATCCTTATTTTTACTTTTTATTTCTTAGTAAAAAATGATGCTAGTAATACCAATACTACTAAACCAACGAACCCACCATTTCCTAAAGAATTGATAAGGCTAGTCAAGTTAGCTACAACATCCATGTTGAAAATAGCACCACCTGTCAATACAAACCAAAGAATTGATACTGGAATAACGGCCATTAATATTGAGCCTAATCCACCAAAAAATCCTGTGATATATTTGATTACTGAATCCATAATTTTTTTGTTTTTTTTTAAATGTTTATATCACATAAGTTCCGGTTAACTTAGTGATGATTATACCTTCTTTAACATATGTTTTTAAAGGTTCTTACAATACATACGTCTTTTAATTAAAAAGTCAATAAAAGTTATAAAATCCTGGTTTTTGGTGTAAAAATGGGTATTATTGGTGTCATTAGGTACACATCTTACGATATATCGTACTTGATTTTTAAGGGTATTTAACATATTTTTATTAAAAATAGCTTATGAAACTAAAAATATTAAAGGAACAGAATAAAAATTATAACTTAAGTGTCTTAGATTTTATAAGACTTTTAGACCCTAGTAAGACTGGCAAATTTCTCCAAATTTTATTAAACGAATTAAAGTCTTATGATAATTCTATTGCTGTTTCACAAGGTAATGTTTGGGAATTAAGTAATCAGGTTGAGGTGTCTACTGGTGTTAATGAGGAAATAATAAACTTATTGATTGAGTGTCTGGGTGGTGTGGATATTATTAATGACTTAGAAAAATTTGAGGTGTTGTGTGAGGAAAATTTAATCACTATTAAAGATATACAAGAATATAAATCTTTAGGTGAGATATCTTTGGCTGTAATAGATGCTGAAGAAAAAAGAAAGGGAACTTTGCCAAAAAAAAATATTATTTTAGATAATTCTGAATACCTAGTACTTAAACCTTTAAACATATTTGCTTCTAGAAAATATGGTGCATCCACTAAATGGTGTACTTCCAGTAAAGAACCTAAAACTTTTTATGATTACTCTAATAAAGGGATACTACTTTATATATTATCAAAAGAAAATAATAAAAAATGGGCTGTATATTATGATTTAAAAGATAAAGAACTGTCTTGGTGGAACTCTAGAGATATCTTAACTGATGGTTATCTGGTGGATTTACCTGAAAAACTAAAAAAGGATGTGTTAAATTACATTTTAAATGAATCCAACCCAAACAGTCATTATTTCGATAAAGAGACTAAATTACTGTCTGAACAAATTTTAATTGGTGTTGTGGATGAGGATGGTCAATATAATGAAGTTTTAGCTACCCCAGAACCATTTACTGGTATATGGCGTAATGGTGTTAATGGTCCTACCTGGAATCCAGGTGAATATGCGACCACAAGTACTGAAGATAGAATAGATGGTTTGGTTAATAAAACATTAGAGTGTCACTACACCATAAAAGCTTTAAATGAGGGTGGTAAAATTATTAACTAATATAATACTTTAACTTTTCTTCGTATATATATCCTGGTTGAACTCCTTGCATAGATTCTTGTACTTCTCCGTTTTTAATAATTGTTACGTTTGGTATCCCTCTAACTCCATATCTCGCAGCTAAAGATTTCATTTGGTCAACATTAACTTTTAATATATTATTAGGGTATTGCTCTTTTAATTTATCAATCGTTGGTGTTAACATTCTACACGGTCCACACCACGGAGCCCAAAAATCCACCAAAATAACTTCTTCATTTTTTAGTTTTTCATTAAAAACTTCTTCATTAATTATATCCATTTGTTTTATTTTATATTAAGTATACTAGATTTATTCACATAATAAATAGTCAATAGGTTTTGTTATGTCAATAACTTTTATTATCTTTGTAGTATGAAAAAACAATAAATAATTCACTTAATTTGTAACTACAAAGATAAATTTTACGTATATAATAATACCAACCAAAAGTTTAACCTACTAAATAAAATAAAATGAAAAATCTACTAACAACACTACTTTTAATACTAACCATAACATCATATGGACAAACTAAATTAGATTCTCTTATATTTGATATGGTGAACGAATATCGTGTTTCTAACGGATTAACTGCTTGGGTTTGGGACGATAATACTTTTTTAATCGCAGAAAAACACAATGAGTATCAAGTAAAAATATCTGATATTTCACATAAAGAATTGCAGGATGTTGAAAACCATAAAGAAGTTAGTAGGTTAGCTCATCGTTTTGATTATGTTTTTACAGATTGGATGCGTTGTGGTGAAAATATAGCTGTTGTTAATACATTAGATTTATCAGTAGAAGAAATTGCGACTACTACATTAGAAATGTGGATTGCTTCACCACCACATAACAGAACACTTTTACAACCAACTAAATATGAATATGGTGCTATTAGTTCACATAGTAGTACAAAATGGTCACGTTCTAAGTACTCTCACAGTAATAGTTGGGTTTATGTTACCTTAAATGTTTATGGGGGGTCTTTACCTAATTAGACATCCAGTTTGTATTGTAACTTGCCATATTATTGTTTACTACATCGTCAATAAGTGGTCCAGTTGCAATACCTACAGCCCATCTTCCACCACCTCCACCACCAGAAAAGTCAGGACACTCCATACCCCCTAGTTTTTTCTTCTTTGGACTTTTATTAATCCGTCTAGTTGTAAATTTAAATGGGAATTTTAATCTTGTGGTATATTTCTTACTATATTTTTCTTTAGGTACAAACTTTATTTCCCATTGACGTGTAGGTGAAACAATTTTTACATCTTCGAAAGTTCCTGGTTCACCTGGCTTCTCATCAGAGTCACCTTCAGGTGGATAAACCTCAATTCCTAAATCTACCATACAATATTTATACTTATCGTAGTTTGGACAGTTAAATCTACCTTCATCATCTGGTTTACAGTTTTCTAATGGGTCACCGTAATTATCTCTATCATCTTCATTTGTTGTTGCTGAAGGTCCACTTCCTTTTGCCATAGTAAAAGGTGATGGTGGGTTTGGTCCACTTGAACCGTCATTATTATAACCACTACTGTCTATCTGTGGTTCTGGTAATGTTACCCCTATTTTTGCAAATGCGTTATCAATATAAGTTTCTACTGATTTAGCTCTTGCGTCGGATAGTTTCTGGAATGACCAACTTTTAACCGCTCCTCCATTTCTAGCCCTACTTGCTGATGTCCAAATTTTGTATGATGTTATTTTATATTCGACTCCAGGATTTTCTTTTAAAGATTTTGCAAGAGTGGCAACCGCACCATTAATTTCATTTTTTAAGTCTTGGTGTAATTCTGTACTATTATTAACGAATGGTGTGAACTCTTTATCTTGTACACCCATTAATTGTAACCCTAAATCTATAGAACAAGATTCGGTAGGTTCTTCTCCTTCTGTCTCTATAGGGTCTAGATTTATAATTTCATCTGGACCTTTAACATTTCTTAAGTTTATTTCAGAAAAGAATTTTTTAAGTAATTTAAGGTCTGATAATTTTGCTGCACGTTTTTTATTTCTTTTCATTTCTCTCCATTTCTGAAAATACTCTTTAAACAACAGAAATAAACCTCGTTTGTCCTCTTCTGTCATAACCCAACCTTTTTCATTATAAGCTTTATCTTCGTTTTTCCACCTTTTTTTAGATTTCCTATCTAACTTTTTATAAAAAGCTTTCATAAGTTTAGATGTGGAAGCTCTTAAATCATCAAAATCCTCATCTCTTTGTTCTGTATTTTTTAGTCTGTCATTTTTCCATTTTTCCTCATATCTTTTATCACTAGCTATTTTTTGTACAGTCCACTTTTCTAAAGCTGTATCATATTCTTCTTTATTTCTTGCAAACATAACTCGTTCACGCAAGTCTAAAGCTTCAAATTCCGCTACACCCAAGTCTAATATCCTTAACGCTTCACCCAACAAACTTTTATAATTACTCAAAGCACCATAACCTCTTTGTTCAGGGTCTGCATTTACTTTTTCTTCAAATTTAGGAATGTAATCTTGTAATAACTTTATATAATCTTCTAGATACGGATTTTGTAATTCTTTTACTCCTGGCAAACCACGGTATTTATTTTTAATAGAAGGTGCTTGGTCAATACCATAACCATCTTTTAATTTTTGTAACAACTCACTGTCCTCTTTAGACCACTCATCACAACAACCTGGTGCTGTACTACCGTCAGGCATACCGTTATCGTCTATACAAGGACATTCCTTTTCTCTTTCTATACCCATTACAAAATCGGACTCTTTTTGTTCGAATATTAAATGGTTTAGTCCCATTATTTCTCTGTTTCTATTTAATTCTTCTAAAAGCTGTTTTTCCATTTTTTATTTTTTTAATTCCAAAGTATTATTATATCTTTATCTGTTAGGTCTATTTGTACTGATGTAGGTAATATCGTGTGATACCTCATTTTGTCATCTTTTTCATCCATATAATACCATTTATCTGGGTCATCACTCTTAAATCCACCCATATCATCCACTATTATTTCTATACGTTTCTCAGTTTCAACTTTTGTGTAGTCTTCATCGAAAATTTCAATAACCACTTCAAGTTTTACACTTGTTGTGTATATACTAATATCTTTGATACCCCAACTTCTAATATCCATATCATATCTCCAATTTACTTCACAGTCCATATATGATATATCAAAATCTCTACCTTTATATTCAGGGAAATAATCACCCACACCAAATAAGTCTACATCATCTATTTTGGTCGTAAATGAGTTTGGGTCATCAGAAAAATTTCTTTGTTCTTTTACAATGCTTTCGACAACTTGTGTAAGTTGTGATTCCGATAATTTTATTTTTTTAATCATATAATATATTTTATTAGCTGCTAGCAGCTTTGCTATATAATAAATATAAGCTATATGACTATAATTTATTATAATTTATTATTATAATTAATTTATGAAAAATTTAATTACTTGCCTAATAATCTTTGTTATTGCTCAGACAATGGTTTGGTTACAATTAAATGGGCAATTTGTGTGGGATTCTTTTAGGAAATATGAGTGGGTCCTTATATTATTTGGTTTACCGATTAGTTGGTTATTTTTGGAAGCTACTCGTTATGGGGTGGCTGCTTTTGACGGATTATTATGGCCTCAGAGATTCTTAGCCTTCGCGTGTGGGATTGTGATATTTAGTTTATGTACTTGGTTATTAAAAGGTGAAGGTATTAATACAAAAACACTCATCTCATTGTGTCTTGCGACATCTTTAGTTTTAATACAAATCTTCTGGAAATAAACTGTAAGTTACTCACTATTTATATATTATGGATACTAACTTTAAAGACATTATTTTAAGTGAAGGTTATGTAGGTAATATGTTAACTAAAGAACTACCTAAAGAACTCGATAATACTTTATTTACACTAATGCATATGTTAGGAGGATTCAGTAGTTCAGATGTTATTTCTTTTGCAAGAAATGCAAACTATAGGGAACGTAGACTACTAAATAAGATGGTTAATGACCTTAATCTTTATGAAAAACCTTTTGATAAAGAAAAAATTAAAAACTCTTCTAGATATCGTGCTCTAACAGTATTTCTTAAGGTAATAGGTGATTCTTCTAATATTAATGAACAACACACTATTAGTCACGAATTACCCGAAGATTTAGACAACCAATTATATTTTCTATCGTACTACATTGGTGGTTTTACAACCTCTGATGTTGGTCGTTTTGTTAAATCCTCTACTGATAAACAAATTAGAAAGTTAAGACGTTTACTTAACAGGATTCCTTCAGACCAATATGAATTAGTTTCATTAGCTGGTATGCACGACTCCATATATGAAAGTCCGGATTATCAAAAACTAATATCTTTAATCTTGGGTAGATTAACTGAAGATGTACAGTATGACTGGGAGGGGTATCCCACTACAGACACTAACCCATATTTTACTAGATATGTGACACCTACCCTAAAAAAACAAATATTTACTTACTGGGACAAACATGGTATTTGTTATGATTGTTTAAAATATTTTGGTATTGACGTGGAAGACCCTGGTCCTTTTGACGATATTGCTGACATAATATACCCTGTGTTGTACATAGAGTATTTGGGTGGTGTGGAAAATACTGAATTTGGGAAACTGGGTTATTCTAGAACTAATGAAGGTGGTTGGGCATACTTAAAATTTAAAATAGAACCTATTAGATATGATTACCTGTTTGACGAAAGTGAAAGTTTTGGTGAACAAGGTTACTCTTGTTGGGACATTAGAATTCTTATAGATAAAGATAGTGACTTGGATTTGCCTGTTAACCCTGAATTTATTGACAACGACTATTCACCTTTTATACAAGACTTATTTCCAGAAAGTTCAAGAAATAAATTATCTTCTTTTAGGAATTACAATGAGGACCAACAGGAAACTATAGAACTATTATGGGAACATTATGTGGATAGTGTTGATTTTACACATACATTCTGTCAGGTTGAGGTTATTTTAGTTTAACGACCTACTTTAGAAAACATTCCTTGAAAAATTTCTTCGATAGCCCCTATTACGGCATATTGGTCTTCACCCCAGTTAGATTTATGTTTATCTATAATTTTATCTACAACAAATCTTAAATCTTTTTCTAGTAAATCCCATTTATCTGGGCCTTCATTTTGCCACCAGTTATCATCTTCGTTAATTTTATTAACAATTTTTTTTAACTGTTCTTCTGATATGATTATTTTTTTTGCCATTTTTTATAAGGTCTAATATAGTAATGTTTAAAAAAGGTGTCTATCTTTTCCCACCCTAATTTTTTTCTTAATTTATTTTCCCATATTGTTAAGGGACAAACCAATACTGGTGAAAATATTAAATGTAGAATCCAAGTATTAACCGGTAACCATACCCAGAAAGGTTCCTTTAATATTAATAAAGGAGCTGAAACTAAAAATCCTATAATACCTAAATGGTGGAATAGGACCAAAAAGTATAGCATAATTTTTAACATTATACCAATACTTTTTGTTTTTTACTCTTTTCTTTTTCCTTAGATAGAGATTTTACGGTTTTAATTAATTTTTCTAACCTATCATTAATTTCACTGTATGTCATCTTTTTCATATTTTATTTTATTTAGTAAGGATTTTTCTTAGTATATCCTAATCTCGTAAATGATGTATTAGTTCTTTCTGTAGTACATTGACCTACATTAACTTGTAATAACAATTCTCTAGTTAAATAAGCTAATGGACTATCCTTATATACGTTAGTTCCTGTAATATTATATAATGGATACCAAATTTCGTCAGCTGAACAATCTTGTTTACACACTTCTACAGTTAATGGTCCTGAAGTAGTGTACTCATAAGACCACTCACCTTTTTGTTTTGTTGTTATTACACTAGAACAACACATCGGTATTGGTGAATATTCTCTTCCTTCACCTTCAAACACAACACCATTTACTTGTTGTCCTGGTTCACACCACATAAATCCTGCACAACCACTATTTAAACAACCTTCTAAACTATCGTAGAATACTCCACTTGATGGTTTGGTGTCTTGTGGTATACAAGCTTGTTGAGTTGAACCGTCCACTGGGTTAACTGATGATGCACATGCATAATAAGTTATTTTACTATCTACATTACAATTCGAACTTGTGTATATACAATCATTAGCCGTGTAAAAATCTTCACTTTGTCCAGTTTCACATTGTACACAACCCGAATCACTTAATTTATATCTTATACTTTTGTCAACTGATTCACCAACCCCACGAGGTTTAGTAACCTCTTTTACAATCTCCTCCGATTTTTCAAATAAAGTTTTTGTGGTAGTTATAGCACTAGCTTCAACATCAAAATCACCTCTTGCTAATGTTAGGTCTTCACCTTTTTTATCTATAAAATCTTCTGATGCTATATGAGCAACCATATGGTTAGGTGAACAATTACAATTTACTTCATCCCAATGCCATCCCCAAGGACATGGTTGTGTATCACATACACATCTACATGCGGTATAACTCCAGTGATACCCTGGAATACATGATACGTTTGGTTGACATGGTCCATGTGGATTACATATAATTTCCGCCCATCCAAGTGGACATTTACATGGATTTGCTGTTGGTGACATTTGTATTTGATGTCCTTGTTTATTAACACAACATTTTTTACATGGACCTGGAGGGCAACAAATTGGGTCACAAGCTGCTTCTGTAGGATATTGACCGCTAGAACCTAATACTGGATAACAATGACACAAACTATGGTCACAAATACATGGTTCTTGGTAAATCTTTATAACAGGGTTAGATAAAGGTGTGTTAGGTAAATTAAAGTGAATATTTATTTTCTGCATTACAGTACCAAGAGTATCTGACATACTAATGGTGTTTATACCGGCTACATTAATACATTGACCGATAAAGTATGCCCACACGTACATTGGTTGTGGACTAACAACCTCACATTTGAAGTATGATATTCTCCATTGTGGGTGTGAACCACCATTAGTACTAACATAACACTGACCTGGTTGTGGACTGGTACCTTCAAAAGATATCTGGTCCAGTGTTGTATATTGTAAGTTATTTGATGAATTTGATATGTGGTTAAGTGCTGTTAGTTTATCAAAGACTCCAGGCCATGGCAAATAATGTACAACAGCGTCACAATTATCAGCTTGTGAACCCACATCACAATTCCATGTGATAACACATCCTGGTGGGTTTGCTGTTGGTGATTGGTTCTGACAATCTGCTAATGCAGTAACTCCTGTATATGTTCCAGTACCGTTTCCTGGGTCTATACACCCAGCTATACTTAATTGTGGATTTATTTGACAGTTGTATGTTACAGGTACTGTTATACCTGAAGCACATGACATTTCACTTGCCATAGCAGCTGGCCATTGTATGTTGTCCGCCCCATAAACTTTTTTTGTTACATTATTAGTAAATTGTATAGGTGTGTTATGTACTGGTGTTGGTGCAAACTGTAGTACTGGTGTTTGTAGTAACTCATAAACTCTCGCGTCATTAGTTATACCATATACAATATTAGTGTCAGCATCAATAAATAAAGAATCAAAGAAAGTTGTTCCTGTAAGAATTGATGATGGGATTACAGCGTCTTGTATTAAAGTACCAGTAGCTGTAAACTTACCTACTTTTTTAGTGTTTGTGGTTCCATATAATATTATAAACATGTTATTTGAACTCCCTAAACTTCCAGTATATAGTAAATCTCCAGTACAATGTGTACCACTAGGTAGTGTAAATAATGTTGTTAGGATACCAGTATTTGTTGATATGTCTATCGTTTGTACTTTTGTATTTGCACAAAGTAGTTTATCAGTCGCGTAATAGGTAAGTCCTTTACCAATACCATATGCCGGTACATTAATAGTTCTATTATATGAAACGGAGAATGGTGACATAACCATGTCATATTCTCTTATTTGTGTACCACCACCTGTTACAGTATAAATCCATATTTTATTATGTGTTGCTGCTATATCGTTTGTATCATAAGAATTATCACTAAATAAATGTGTTGCTACATCTGTTTGAACATTGTAGTGTAGGATACCTTCATCATCACCAACAATTAAAACATCACAAATACCAACACTTGGTCCATCACAACAATCATTTTCACATTGTGATAGGTCTCCTGCGTGGTAGGTACCTGTATGCCCTGTACCGATAACCTTAATACAATCACAATCTGTACAGGCTGTCGCACATTGTGTGTATGTAGTATAAGGTCCTAATGGGTCTGTAAAACACGTATATGTTGACGGATTACAATCCCAACAAACTGGTAGTCCACATCCTTGACCAACATAATTACAACAACTATTCCAACCAGCATTAGTGGTTCCCAGTGTAGTACCGTCACAATTTACTGTAGCTGTTGGGTCGTAGTTGGTGGCTGTTGCATCTGTACACCCTATCGCTAATCCAGTAGGGCATCTTGTTATTAAACTTTTATTTATTAAATAAACATCATTAAATATATTAACTCTATTTGGTGCGTTATCTGGATATGCTAATGGGTTAACTACTGTTTGTAATCCCATAGCTGCTGAATTAAGATTATCCTCAAACCAAGGTCTAGCATCAGCATAAGTTACTAAGGTATTAGGCATCCCACAACTATATAAGAAATTTCGTATACTATCCCAACTTCCCGAAGCAAGGACGTTGGTTGTTCTTGTGCCAAAACCACTTACAGGGCTAGTTATATATTTTTCTATTAATTCAAACCCAGCAAGAAACATTACGTCAGTAGTTTCTGGTATTACAGTTGTTGTTGTATAATTACCAGTACATAAAGAGAATCCCTGACCCTGTCTCGTTGTAGGTATATTATTGTCTTGTGGGTATATGTTATATAGTGTGGTTGATATACCGGCATTTACTTGAGCGTTATAGTAATCTTGATTTGTATATGTGTTCTGAGCCTGTGCAAGAGCTAATAGCTGTGTCAGAGACATAGAAGTTGTAAATCCACCAGCATAACCTTCTGTGGCAGCAACTAAGTTAAACCAATCTACTAGTTGTTGGAAATTCCAACCAACATAAGTCCCACTTCCAGGTATAACACCAGGTGAACCCCAACCATTTCCACCATTCCACACTAGTGGGCCATAAGTTACATTAGTAGGGTCACCAAAGTTGTAAATATGTACTATTAAAGGTACTTTTAAACAAAATCCAGGATTATTTGGGTCTGGACACTGATTTGTAAGATTTGGTGAACACTGAGTACTAACGTGATGTGTGTTAAAATTGACTGTTGGTCCATATAAATTATTTACTGCGTCTGGTACGGACCCATAAGTTAATATATCTGCATTTGGTAAGTATGTTGGAGAAGTTACTAAACAAGAACAGGTAAATACTGTTGTAGTGCTTTCCCCACTACATTTACAACCGGTACCTCTTAATTCTTCTTGGTATACTGGTGATGTATTTGTTTGAAATGGGTGTGGGTGAACTGATGTTAATGATGAATGTCCGGTAACAGGTACAACTATTATACCGTCTGTAAAGTCGTTAACTGATTGATTTGACATTTTATCATAATACGGGTGAGCTTGAGATATATATTGTGAAAATGTATGTACATCAACATAATTAGTTGTTAATGCTAAGGTTTGACTTTGATTCCACCCTTGTGGGTCGTCCCATAAATCAATAGGTGAAACAATTAAATTTCCGTTACTTACAGGTTCATTTAAACCCCTAAAACCACAATAAGGTAATTGTACATCATCTGGAAGTATTGGAATTACGTTATTGTCAGGGTATACCCAACCTCCCGAACCAATACTGGAAGGTATAAATACTTCTGTATTTCTACCAGCCCATAATAAACTGTGTGGACCACAACACTCTTCCCAAGCACTAGGATTTCCTGTATTTGGCGTTACCACATTTCCAAGTAAACAATTACTACAGTTATTTGTTGTGCCCGCTGTAAAGTCATTAGCATTCGCTGCTGGTGTTTGCCAAAATGTGACAGCTATTCCATTAGGTGGTGGAGTATATGGGGCTGTAGTGTAAACACAACTACCACCACAAGGACTAGTTGGTGGGCAAACAGTACAAGTACCATTGTTGTACATTGTTTCATCTATAATCTCTAATACCTTATAGCATGCTACTTGACCTTGACCAGCATTAGAAAAAGTATCAGTATATGTAAACCAGTCTCCTACATTTGGGTATATCCCGTGAAGGGGTTGACCTACATCCCAACTTTCATTAGAGAAGTAACAACATGACCGTAAGTTAGGTGTATCTGGCACACAATTACCATTATTATCTATGTATTTACTGAAGACATAGGTTCTAAAACCTAGTCCGGGTACATCAACTTTTATACTATTCCAAGACATTATCTATATATTTGTTTTATTTTTATTTTTATTAATTAACATACGCAACCTTCTCCATATAATCTAAATTCACCATTTAATTGTGCAAATCCTACTGTTGCTTGTCCTATCGCAAAATTAAGTTCGTATGGTTGTGTGTTTAACATATTTTCTAAACAACCAGTAAGATTTTGTAAACTAGGTGATGGATTTGCTGTCCCTCCACCAAGTTGTACACAAACTTCAGGATAGTCAGTAAGTATTTGACCTACAAGTGATGCGTAAGTAGTGTGTGGTGAAACTATTATTGCCCCAGTTGTTCTATGTACAACACCTATTCCAGTAGGTTTCCACCATTTACCGTTTGGTGATGAACAATAAGTAGATATAATATTTCCAGTTAATAATGATTCTGGACTTAAAGTTGTTGTATCCATTTTATAATTTTGTAAATCTTGTTCCTGCATATTGTATCTACCAGTAACCGAATTTAAATAAACATCGTATGGTGAATATTGATTTTCAGGATTACCAAAAAAGTCTATAATTACATTACCTGGTTGTTGTTTTTGTGCCCATTGCCACATATTAGCTGGTGGTACACCAGTATTCGCTATATTCACATTAGTACGTGGTTGAAGGTTTAGATATCCACCCGCTCCGTACAGGTATTGTAAATTACCATAAAACTCTAAAGGTATTTGATTGGCACAATTAGTAGAACTAATTTGATTACACGCCCATTCATAACAAACATCTTCACAATCCTGTAGAGCAGTAGTACCAACAAATGTACCATAACCACCTCCTGGGTCAACACACCCATTTATTGTACAATCATAACTTTCTTCATCTACATCACAACAAGGTGGTATACAAGATGCGTATGTTGGGTATTGCCCTCCTGGTCCAGCAACTTCTATACAAGTACAATCAACTACAGTACACTCACACTGGTTACTTACTGAACCAATACCTGGCCATGGATGTGTTGGTGTGTCCCACGTAATACCCTGGTTAGGGTCAGTATCCAACATCATATTCTGTACGTCAGTTAAAGTCATACCAATAAAGAATGGTGTTAGTGTAGGTTGTGACCCATTTCCTGAAGTTTGGTACGCATCATTTAAGTAGTTTATCACATCATTCCAATTATTAGCGATTGGTGGTTGAGCTTGTAGTGGGTCGTATATACCAAACGGATTACCTAAATTAGGGGCTTCCAAATGTCTATAAAAATAACCGGTTTGTGGGTCTATGCAAGAGTTCGCTCCCACACCAAAGTTAGTATTCATTAACCAATATAAATCTACAAAATCTACAAATGGGAAGTTTGTAAGAGAGTAGTTAAGTGCTGTCAGTGAGTCCATTGGTACACCAGGATTCATTTGAATTGTTCCAGCTCCACAATTAGGAGAATCTACACCAATAACTTCTTCCACTCCAGGAATACAATTCCATGAGGTCTCTCCGGTACAATTTATTATACAGTCATTCCATGTAGGTTCTATACCGTATGGCACATATAAACAAGTACCTATTGTTTGTGGGAAGACTGGTGGTGTACATTCCCACCCCATTGGTGGTGGTGGACAACATAGTGGTTGACACGCTTGTTGTGTTTGGTATGTTCCTCCACCAGAAAATAACTCGTAACAATAACATGGTTCCGAACTACAACAATTGTGAGTTTCAATAACACAACCAAGACCTGTACCCCCTATTTGAGTATCTATTTTATCACAAACAAGTAATACACTGTCGGATGGATTAAATGACACCCCTGCTGTTGTCGCTGCCCCAGAAAAGGTTTGCCACGTATTATAGGTTTGACCACCATTTACATTAGGGTGTGATATATTTGAGATGTATTGGTATGGCCAGTAGTCTTGTGTTCCTGGTGTATTCCAATAACAGTCGGTCCAATTTATTGCTGCCCCTATATTGGCTTGTACTTGTGCCCAAGTTAGTGGGTTAATACCTGGTAAAGTAGGTGTTGCGATAACAACTTTTGATAAACCGAATTGTGTGTTAGCTGAATTAACTCTCCAGTGTTCTAAAGCGTTAAAGTTGTCATTATACATACCTAAGAAATTTCTATCTGTACATATAGGTGTATAAGGGGTACTGTTTTGACAATTCCATGACGTACCGGAATTACAACAAATTAATTGACATTCAGTTTGTGATGTATATGTACCACTACCATCTAATAATTCAATACAATTACAAGGTGTGTTAGTACAAATACATTCTGTTTTACCGTATTCAATGTATGAAGAACAAAAAGCCGAATAAGATTGTATTTGTGCTTCTATAGCTGCTGCTGGCATACCAGCTATCAAACCTAATACAGGACCATCTGGTGCTGGATAAGTTTGTAGGGCTGTAATAAAACTTGCCCAACTTGTATAGTTATTTCCTTGTATAGCTGAATTATTTAATGTTATTCCTGTTAATTTCCATAATTGACCACCGTTAGGTCCCTCACAACCATCTGTACCAAATGGTGGTGCAGTAGACTCATACTGGTAATTACTAAATGTGTCCGTAGGATTATTAATAGCCATATAGTCATAAGCTATAGCTGTTGTTGGGTATATTGATGGTATTAATGTTAGTCCGTCACAAGTGTTTGCTTGTGTAGTTGTTTGACAACTCCACGTGGTAGCTGTTGCTCCAGTACAACAAACTTCTGTTGCTGCTGTAGAAGATGTGTAAGCCCCGTGTGTTTGTGCTGGAAGAGGTAACTCATCTATACAACCAATTAAACATTCTTGTGAATCACATGTACACCATTCCCAATTAACATAAGCGTGTGGTCCTGCATTACTTAATACATCTTGCCAACTACTATTATACGTTAATGGTGGTGATACACTACCTACTTGATTTAAAGCATCAATAAATGTTGCCCAAGTGTAGTATTGACTATTTAAACCTAGGATTGAGTGGGATACTGATGTGATTCTAGCCCAATGTCCTGCTGTAGCCACACATGGATTATTAGGTAATGGTTGGGTTGCCGATATAGTAGGACTAGGATTAAAGTAATTTCCTGTCATATCCCACCTTAAATTACCAAATTGTGTTGTATGCCAACTAGGGTTATTTGCGATAGCTGTCAATTGACCGTCAGTATCGGAACTGATTATTCCTGTTGATATTGCGTTTAGACAATTAGCGTTAAATGTCATTCCATCACCAGTGAAACAATACCAATGTTCTTCACAAGAAGCTGTACAAGCTATTTCAGTTAAGTGTGTTGCTCCAGTATTAGGATATTCTGTACAACCAGTAACTGGATTAAGTGGTGGTAGTGCTGGTGTAACTATAGGTGTTGGGAAAGTTACTGTACCACAAGGGTTAGCACATTCCCAAGATTTACAATCTGCTGTACAAGCTGAATAAGAAGCGTCTGTACCTACAGTTTGGGATAGGGTATTATAATATGTTCCTCCCGTACCTATTTGTGCTATACAACCATTCCAAGTAGATAACGTACCATACGATTGGTTATATTCTTCACAATTCCATGATGTACATAATCTGTAACAATCACTACTATCTGTAAAAGTACCTCCGGTACCACCTAATGGATTAGGGTAATATGAACCTGATGGTGCTGATGTTAAACCGTTATGAGCAAACATTTGTGGGTTAGGGAAGTTATAGTCATGACATCCAGAATCAGTAGAACAACTATATGATAAACAAGGTGTCTCAAAGTTAGGGTTGTTACATTGGTCCCATGTCATAGTACCTACAGCTGATAAAGTACAACCAGTATCTGTACACGCGTATAGTTGTTGTGGTGGTACACAATTACAACTACAACAATCTAGAATTAAATTAGTACAAGTTTCACAAGAATATGGATGTGTTATTGATTGATTCCATAATGTTTCAGCTGAAACACAGCCTACTGTAAGACTAGAGCTTGTTTGTGTTAAGAATGTACCTAAATCTGATTGAAACTGAACTGAGTTAAATGGTAAAAAGTCTACATTATACCCCCACCCTTTAGCTGCTAAATGTCCAGTACCTGCAGAGTAGTATGGGTTTGTAACACTTAACATGTGTAGGTCAGCTATACCACATAATGCTGGTACTCCTCCTTGAAGCCCTCCTGAACCTGCTGTTCTAGGGTATGTAGTTGCTGAAAATGTCCCATTAGGTATTGGTTGGTCACCAGGTGTTATTGACGCGACAACTTGTAAAGCAAAAGTTTTTTTAGAATCTTGTTGTCCTTGATTAAAGATGTTTGAACATTCTATTGGGTATACAAAACCTTGTGTACTTCCACCAGACACTGTTACTGCAGCGTACGTACTTGTCCAAGCTGTATAATCTTCTGTCCATCCAGATGTTGGTTGGTAGTGTGAAACATTACTTCCACCAGAAAATGGTGGCATATTACCTATAATACCACTACCACCATGATATCTACCAGCACCATTATCTATATATGCTACACCATCCGCTTCATCAATAAAATTAATTATTAAAGTTTTTCCAGTTACTGATGTTGTTGGTGGTAAACCTTTAGTTGTTACATTACCTATACCAAATATACTTTGTGTTCCCGCTACCATATTGTCGTACCAATTACTAGCTTGTGCAGTTGTTGCTGCCCATTGTATAACTTGTAAGTTTTGTAAATTATTTAATAAATTAGGTGTTTGTAAACCATTCTTAACTGAACCACTATAAACTGAACTACCCCAGTCCAACCAACGTTCATCATCAATAGCAATGTGGTATGTGTTTCCTGTATGTCCTGGTATTGTGTTTATCCAGGCTACCAAAGAATTGTGTGCGTTTTGAACACAGTTAAGGGTTAAAGAAGAGGTGTCATAAAAAGCGTATATGTTAGTATCTGTACTTACATTATTTTGGTCACACCCCCAACCGAAACAAACATCTTTACATAATTGTTCAGTTAGGTAATTATTAACACCAACTACGAAATTACCGGCTTGTTCTACACAACCACCTACTTGACATTGGAACCATTTACAGGTCGTGTCTGCCGTACATGCAGCTTCAGTACTAAATGTGTGTGCAGTATTAGGATAAGAGGTACATGGTATTGATGGACCACAATCCCAAGAAACACAGGTGGCTGTACATGCACTCTCCGCTGAAAAGGTTTGTCCACTACCAATATGTTCAATACAAGCATTTTGTGTAAACATAACGTTTTGTGGTGTATAACTACACTGCCATGATGTACAACCTGTTTGACAATCTATAAGGTCTGTAAAAGTACCTCCGGTACCACCTAATGGTGAGTTATAAGAATCACAACCAAGTGTAGTACAACTCCATGACTGACATGATGCTGTACAAGCTGAATAAGTTTCATAAGTACCACCAGTACTGTTTAATATACATCCTGTAGAAGTACATTCATACATAGGACTACAAACATCTAAACAGTCGGTTTGAGATGAATATGGGAAACTAGTAGATGTAGAAGTTGCTGCTGATGTACAACCAGTTGCAACTGTAACTGTCCCTCCTTGAACAAAAGAATTTAAGTCGGTTTGGAATTGTGTAAAAGTATATGTTGGGAATTCTACATTGGTACCGAACCCCATTTGGTCTAATCCACCATATCCTGCATCCCAATAAGGATTATTAGTTTCTAATTCTGTTAAGTTTGCGATAGAACATAATCCAGGAACACTTCCACTTGCTCCACCCGCAGATGACATTCTTGGTGCCGTACCAGCTGACCATAAACCATTTAATGCGTATGGTAGTCCACTACCAGGATTAATGTATTGGTCCATATTACCACTACTGATGGACGCTAATACTGATAAAGCCATATGTTTGAATACCATTTTTGTACCACTACCCCAGTAGGAATAATTTACTGGTTTGGTTGGGTACACAAAAGTAGCTACACTACCATTATTAGTTTGTACATCATTCCATATTGTTAACCATCTATTGTAGTCGTTTTGGAATGGTGCTGTTGGTTCCATTTGATTTGCAGCAACCGCCGCAAAAGAAGGTGTATCACTGGCTATTCTATCAACATCATAGTATATTCCTGTATTACCTAATTCGTTATATGCCCAAGCTGGTCCGGAAGGCCAACCATCAGATTCATCAGCAAAAATTACGTTTAATACTGGAACACTATAATCTGGTGATGTAAAACTACCACCCGCGTAAGGTGGGAACCCTCTAAATGAATATAATCCGGTATTTATACCATTACCAGCAGTACTTACGTTAAATCCAGTAGGGAATGATGATGGGTCCATATTATCAAACCAATATGCACCATTAGGTTGTGATTGACCCCAAGCTATAACTTTCAACCATCTAGGAAATGATGAACCACCTAGATTAGCGTTCCAACCACCAGATACCCCATTAGGAGAATAAATAGGTATACCTGCTTGAGTTCTTAAACCATATGATGTTGGTTGTTGGAATGGAATCCCTGCCCAACCTAACCATCTTTCATTATTAATTGGTGTATGGTAAATTTTACCTGTCCACCCAGGTATTGTGGTGGTCCATTGCATTATGGCATCATGAGCTGTTGTTGTATTAGTAAAGCTCATAGATGTTGTATCGTAATATACGTATATGTCTGTATTTTGTGCTACACTTTGTTCATTACAAACCCAGGAAATACATGGGGTACTAGCTGTTGCAGCTGTACATGCTGTTAATGCTGCAGCTTGGGTTGCACCTGTAAATGTACCACCAGTACCGTAGTAAGGTATGTTGAATGGTTCACAAGTAGGGTCATCCCCCACACAAGATATTTCATAAGAAAAACAAGATGCTGTACATAAGGCTTGTGTTTCATATGTTCCGCCCGAACCTATTTGTGGTAAACAACCATTGGCTGTACAATTCCAAGTTTCACAAGGAGATTCTTGACATTGGGTTAGTGAAGTATAAGTAAAGTTTGTTGAGGTTCCTGTTATACACCCGTTTTCACCACAAAGCCAGTATGGTGGTATACAAAGTTCGTCACAATCATCCGCTACCGTAAAAGTGCCTGTCTGTCCAGTACCTGCTAATTCTAAACAACCAAAAGTAACACTATTACAAGAGTAAGATACACAACTTGCCGTACATGACTCAAGAGTACTAAATTGTCCTGCTGGTACGGTGGTAGATGAATATACTGATTCACAACCATTAATGGTACAATTATATGTATAAGAACTTGGATATACACAATCAACGGGTTGTGAAGCACCATTAAACGATAACAGTTGACCCCCAGTACATTCCATGGATGGTGAAGTATTGAAATTTGCAGCACCATCTAGATGAAACTTGTCCTGTAACTGAACACCTGCAGCCGTCCAGAAATAATATTGTACATCAATACCAAAACTAGTATCAACATTAATTGGTGTGTTTTCTACACCAAAGAAATCAAACTCTGGATGTGTAACTGCAGCTGAATATCTTTTTGGCATTTCAGGCGTCTGTCCATTGTCGGCTGCACCTGCCAGTAAGTAGTATAGTGTTGACGATGGTTCTTTAACTATAGCCGCAGACAGAATACCAGATGATGTTCCTACTGGAATTGCACCTGGTGTAGTCTGACTTCCCAATTGTTGTAGTCCTGCTGGTAATTGTTGTGCACAAGGTACGGAATTAACAATAAAATTATCTAAATCTACTACATATTTTACAAGTGATTTTCCTTGAGGCATTCTGTCGTCCCATAACTGAGGTTGGTCTGTGTAATAATTTATGACTGATACTGCTACGGTTGGTTGACCTCCTTGTGATGGGTCAGAAGCTATAAATGTTAAATCACCCTGTGATTTAACAGTTTGGAATTGGTCCGATATTCCGGTACTTGACGCTCCTTGTAGTAATGGGTAATTTAAATCAATAATTTTTTGGGCTACAACAGTATAAATTTTGTAGTCTGTTTCACGAGAACAAATCGCCCAACCCAACTCTAAATCTATACCCTGATTGGCTACATAGGCGTCTCTTGCCGATTGTTCAAGTTGGGCATTAGTTACATCAGTATATGTCCCCGAAGTATTATTATGTGGTGTAGCTCCGTAAGGATTAGCTGGGTTTTCTGAAGAAAAAATAGTTGGTCCTATGTAATTGTTATCTAATCTTACATAGTAGATATTACCCATTTTGTCATCCACTAAAACTTCGTTATCACTAATATAACCTATAGAGTGATATATACCCATCTCACCCTCCATAAAATTGGTCCCTAACATAGATTTTCCTAGAGGTACATCTACTTTTTGAGCACTTGCATCATTGGAGAGACCAATTAATTGTCCATATTCATCAACTAATCTGTATGTTCTGAATGGTTTTTTTTGGAATGAGGATGGGGTCTCGGAAGTGTATGAATAACTATATTGGTTTAGTGTTAGTGTTTGATAACCACAATTCGCTCCATTACCAGCAAAATCCATACACACACTACAGGAGTCTCCATTACCAGAATTATATTGCGGTCCTCCAGGGTTAGGAGCACCTGCACCAAGATGAACCTGGTTTCTACCTTTAATACCAACTGTACATCCAACCGTAAATGTACTATTACCCATACCAATATCAGGACTCCTATGAGGTATTGTATCAGCAAAGTACACATTATTATCTGTTACATCATAAGTCCATAACCTACTTAAAGGAGCACCAGACGTTGCAGTGTAACCTAGAGTTTCGTTACAAGGTAAAGCTGGTGTTCCATTACCACAGACATTTATGCCATCCCAAGTAAAAAGATTTAAGTGCTTAAGGTTGTCAATATATCTTGTTAGGGTAGCATCAGTATACCTAGGTTCTGTGTTATTAAATCCGAGAGGACCGAAATTTGAGTAGTTATTACCTCCAGGGCCGGTAGATGTTCCACCATTATCATTTACTAGAACCCAACATTTATTTGACATAGTTTATATTTGTTTAAATTTTATAGGATAGTATCCGTTATAAAATAAATATCCCAAACATTGAGTTTAGGATATTTTACAAATCAAACTTTTTCTTTATTTTAAATTTCTTCTAGTATTAAGTATAAATAACTGTTCCAAATTATTCCCGCGTGTGAACCTGCTTGTGTTATTTCTAATTTAAATCCACCATTCCCATCTTCAATAACATCCATATATGTTGTCCAACTTAACCACACACCATTACAAGTTAATGTTCTTAAATCCATAGTTAATGTACCCATATTATATGTGTAATTATCAACATACATTGTCATAAAATTAGGAGCGAAATCATAAGCGTGTGCTGGTGAACCAGTACTATTTGTTGGGTAGACATTAACTGTGAATATGTCGTTTCCTTCTCCATAATAATCATCATTAAAACTTATTGTACTACTGGATAAAATACTATAAGGGTTTGAGGTATATGAATATGATGTGTCAACGTGTGATGAAGTCACTTCACTACAATTAATTTCAAATCCTGATTCTACTATCTTCCAAGTTTTACCGTCACCAATAAATGTAGTGGAGGTTGTGTTAGTGTTTGTGTTATTTGATACCACGTAATCTGTAGCTAACAATTCTTCTTCAACATTTTGTATTGTAACTGTGTCACCATCAACAATAGTTATTGTATCGTTATTGGTATTAACATTTATTTGTGTGTTTGGATTTGGTGGGATAGGTTGTAATAAGTCGTCTTCTTTTTGGCAAGATGTCATTACTACTAATAGTGTCGCTAAACTTAAAAGATATTTTTTCATAGTATTTAGTGGGTTTTAAAGATTAATTACTTTTTATTTGTAGTACAAAGATAATAAAAAATAATTAAATAGAGAAGGAAATATAACTTTTTTTTTAAGTGTTAATCGTTATCTAATGCATCTAACATATTAGATATATCATCCTCAGCCCCCATTTCGGATTTTTTTCTTTTTTCTAGATTTTTCTTGTAAGTTTCAGTCCGATATTTTTCTGGTACAGCTGTCACATCATCAAATCCTGGGTTTTCAAACATTAAACTTAACAACATATTATTATCTTTATCACTACCGTCTGACCCAAACCAAGTTAATAATGATTTATTACTTAATATATTGTTAACCCATTCTTTATATCCTTCGGTACGATATTTTTTTGGTACAATTGTTTTACCTTCCTCAAAAGCATGCCATCCATTTTTTATTGCTTGAGTCATGAGTTCGTTATCCTTAGCACTACCAGAAGAATTAAAGATAAACTTTATAAAGTCCCATTGTGTTTTTATATTTTCGTCTACTTCAAATTCACCATCAGTGGCTACTTCCTGAAAGAAATTACCAATTTTAATGTCAGTTGTATCATCAAGGTCTATTCCCCATAATTTTTCTATTAACTTTTTAGGGCCTCTAATACCACTTTTTGCCATTTCCTCCATTATTTTAAAATATCCCAACCCCGCAATTACATATGGTGTCGCTGCTTTACCAAATTGTATAAGTTTGCTTTGTTGTTTTGCGGTATACAACCCAGTCTTTGTTAGTGCTTCAACCATTTCTTTACTTAGTTTTGCTTTAACACCATCAATGGTTATTTCAAGAAATCCTTTTTCAACTGCGTTCTCAACCATTTCTTTAGTAATTTTTTTACCTCCGATTTCCACAGCTTCTCCAATAAAGTCTTTAGCCACAATATCCTTGAGGTGTGCCTTTACTTCTTTTTCAAGAAATTCTTGTGCGGTTTCTGTTGTCAAACTTCTTAGTTGGTATTGTTCTAGTAGGGTAAGTCCTTCCCCAGTAATAACTTTTCCCGCTATCTTTTGTGTCCCTCCTTTGGCCCATGATTTAACAAAAGGAAACTTTTTTACCACAGCAGGAACTCCTGGTAAGATAGTAAGGAATCCGACCAACCCAGCCATTTCCTCATCACCCTCACTATAATAAAGTGCAGCATCTGTCAGACCTGCAGCCATAGAGATACCTAAAGCTACACCCCATCCTATTCCAGGTATTAATAATGCCCCAATTTCTATTATGGGTAAAACACAATGCCACCACTTATCACACCAACCTGGTTCACCCGCTTCATAATGGTTTATTTTCCAGTCTACACCTTGTTTGTTACCTACATTATATTTCCAACTTTTAGTATGTCCTGGATAAAAATCCTTAATCCCATTTTTATATTGTTTATAAAATTGGTCGTCACTGCAACTTGAGAAGAAAGTACCAATGCTTGTACCACATTTCTGTGTTCCCGTAGTCCAGTTTTCCCACTTACCGTCAACAATCTTTTTTGCTACGGAGTCTCTTTTCTTTTTCCAACTCTTAGTATATTGTTGTTCGTCAGGCCAACGAGCAGAACCTGGACCTTTCATACTCCTTCCATAATCTTTTAATGATGAAATTGACATACCGTCGTAGTAACCACCTTGCACCGTTTGTTCTATAATAGCCTGCTCTAATATAGTTTCACTTAGTGTTAAATGTAGGGATATTTTAGTTTTCTTGGCCATTTAAATTGTTTGAGCTATTGGTGCGGTATCAAAAACCATGTACTCTCTTCCATTTTCTATCGTCGGTTTTTCTCCTTTATTTCTAAATATCATAACACCATCTCTACCGGATGTATTAAAAATATAATAGTTTACTGTTTTGGTTGGGTATGGATATAGTCCTCTAGACTGTATTTTCCATTTGTTATCATCTAACATTACAGCATCTACCAAAGGTTTAGCCTGATAACCGTGTTCCTCACCACTATTTTTATTTATCATTATTATATCTACCCCTGTTAGTGCATCACTAAACATACCTGGTTCACCAGACCATTCAGCTCCCCAATCATCACCATATAATGTTGTTAAATATTCTACAGCTTCACCTTCATTTTTAGAACCTCTATTCCAAGTGTTGTGATTTAAGTCAGCTAATTTTTTAACCATTGGTGTATCTTTTCCAAATAATATATATCTTTCGTTAGACACCCAATTTAAAAAATCTTTAATTTTAAACTCACATTCTAACCCCTCTTTACTTAACCATAATCCGTATTCATCAATTAAGGCTTCTCTCACATTTCTATGAGCGTTAAAAAAATTTAATATTGACCACCCAAAGGTGCTTCCTTGAGCAACTTCGTAACCAACAACACCACCACTAGACATGTGTTTTTTTGTTGGTCTTTCCCACATATCAGAATACACATCACGTAATGCCTTATTAATAGTTTGTATCATACCTTTTCTCCAACCACTATTTTTCCCCCAGTATTTAAGATTTTTAGCCCAATTAAGTGAACATCGTGTTTGTTCTACCAATATTTTTTTAATTAGACTTTTCATTTAGGTTAAATTCTTAGTTTTTTTGTATTTTAATTGAGCGTCAATAAAGGTGTTTATGTTTGGGTACTTTTTCTTGTCGGCTTTTTTATATTTGTTTTGGTATTCTTTTTTTTCGTTACTGGTTAACTTTTTAATTTCATCTTTCACCTCACTTTTAACGATTGATTTTGATGTTTTATACGAACTTCCTTTTGCTATACCACTAAAAAATTCTTTCATCTGTTTTACCATTACATTACCTGCTTTAGTAAATGCTAAAGGTAATCCAATAAACCCAAATGAAGCTTTATCTACTAGTTTGGCAAATGAAGGTATTAAACTATCAAGAAAAGAATTAATTTTACTAACATTTTTACTTATAATGCCGTACACTTTTTTAATAAGTCCTTGAACTTTACCACCCATATTATTTGCTAACTTAAATAAATTATTTGAGGCTACTTTACCACTTGTTGTCATTAGACTAAATATTTTAGATAATTGTTTTCCCACTAATTTATGTAGTGCTTTAAATGGTGTAGCTATAACTGAACCTACCACCGGTATTACAGCTACAAGGGATAAAGCTCCTAGTACCCATTTTTTTCTAATCATATAAATTAGAGCGTTAATCGCGTCAAGTGCGTCACCTATACCAGGTATAAATCCAGCGTAATCCAATACAGCTTGTACATCATCTATTACGCCCTCAGTAAGTAAAAGTTTGCCATTACCATCGTAAATTTCTAAAAGCTGGTTATTTCTATACCCCAACCCTCTACTATATGACATACCTTCAAAAAGTATTCCTTCTTGGTAATTTAATTCTTCTTGAATTATTTTTAATATTTTATTTTCGTCTGTATTATACACCCAGTTCTTTTTTAGCTTTGTCTGTTGGTGGTAACCCCAACTTCTTAGTTAGTTCAGCAATTTTAGTTTTTAATTCTTCGTTATCTGGGTCTTTTGTAAGTTGGTTTATTAGACCCATTAAGTCTTTGTTTTCCACTTCTTTTTCCTGTTCTTTAATAACCCTACCTACTATTCTTACTAAAGTTTCTTCTGTTAATTTGATTTTTTTCATAATAGTATTTTATTATAAATATTAAGTTAAGTGAATAAAAAAAGGTCCGAAAGGACCTTTTTGTTAAATTGTAGTGTTTGGAATTTTCTTAAGTGTTTCTTCACAATCTTTTTGACAACCATATAGTTTCATTCCTATAGGTACTACGTCGAATGTAGACATATTAGCTAAACTCATTAGAACCTTACCAATCATAGATGTAAATTCTGTTTCAGTGACCTTACCATCCTTAAATATTTTTTCCATTTCACCATAAATGTAATCAGCTTTTTTAGAGTATTTTCCTAATGCTTTTATAATACAAGTTTTACACTTATCATCAATTTCTGGCATTTGTTGTTCTATTATGGAATTTTCTCTATGTAACCTTCTCATTCTTTCTATATCCTCTTCTTCGGATAACCCAATCATCCCCATTAAATCTTCAACATCTAGATTTATTTCTTCAGAACCATCTACAATATTGTCTTCACCTTTAACTTCAGCTTCAAGTGAAGCTGCTTCACATGGTGACATACTATCTTCTTTATGTGATAAAGGTTGTGAATAAGAACCACTTGCTGAAGCTGTTGTTGCTTCATACAATTTTCTTATTTCTTTTTTTTCTTCATCTAATAAGATGAATGAGTTTCTTCTTGAGTATTTCATATTTTTATTCAAAGTCAAAATGACATGGGTCTTTTGGTGCTTTTACATTAGGACCAGTTTCATCAGTTCCAGTTATTATTTGTTGTGCTGTTTTAAAAGCTTTTTTCTGTAATGCAACTCTTTCAAAGTTTTCTGAATAGTCTCTAAATATTCCCTCAGCACCTCTAATATTTTTATCATTAAAATATTTTTTACCTTCTTTTTGTACTAATTTAACAACACCTTTAAAGTCCTTTATAAAATCTTTAACTATACCTTTTATTGGTCCCCTTAAAAACTTAGTGTACATTTCAAGTTTTGCTATATAAGCAGCTAACGATGTTAAACCTTTAAGGCTATCATTTTCGGCTTTTTCCGGCATATATCTCTCATCACAATTTTTACTACTTCTAATAAAGTAAGCTACTGCTGATATTGCACCATAAACACTATATAACTTATTTAAAACTAATTCATTCATAATTTTTATATAGTCTTTATTACCTTCAGAATCTTTTTCTATAGCGTTTACCTCTGCTGCGGTTGGTTCTAATTTATCATAGTAAGCTGGTGGGTTGGCAGTTGCAAGGTCAGTAAGTAGGGTTTGGATTGAGCCTCCTCTTATCTTTTTTTGTCTTTTCTTTTCACCTCTTTCATCGGTGTCTAGTGCGAACTCATCTTTTTCTTCACCACTATCATCAGTTTTTAATGCTTTCTTTAAAGCTTTTTTTCTTTTATAAGCTTTTGTACCTGGTAACCAAGATTGTTCACCCATTTCGGAAGCCTTATTTTCTTTCACGATTTGTTGAATCATTTTTATAAGTTCTGATTCAGTTAATGTTACTTTTTTTGCCATAGTTTTGTGTTTTTATATAAATATCTTTAATTAATAAAAAGTTGTTAGTCATCTAAACTATCTAAGAAATCTTCCAGTGAATCTCCAATATCATTTTCATCATCCACCCAGTCATCACTTTTTTCCAATTTTTCTCTTTCTTCTTTTTTCTTTTTGTACGTTTCGGTTTGATATTTTTCGGGTATGGATTCGAATTCACTAAATGATGGATTTTCAAATACTAAACTTAATAAAAGATTATTGTCTTGTTCACTACCATCCGAACCAAACCATTCTATCAATACTTTATTACTTAATATACTATTAACCCAGTTTTTGTAATCTTTAGTACGATATTTTTTTGGTACTATTGCTTTACCCTCTTCATATGGGTTCCACCCATTTTTTATAGCTTGTACCATTAACTCCCCATCTTTTTTATTTCCAGAAGAATTAAATATAAATTTTATAAAGTCCCACTCTGTTTCTACATCCATAAAAGGTTCTGCGTCAGGGTCTGTTACTTTAAGAAAAAACTTATTTACTTTTTGGGTGGCTTTATCTCTAGGTTCTATCCCCCATAAATTCCTTATTAAGTCTTTTGGCCCTAGAACACCAGTTTCAGCTACCTTACCATATATTTCTTTGTATGTTAGTCCTGCTCCTATGAATACGGTTGTTATTGTAGCAAATTCTTTTAACCAAGCTTTTTGTTTTGCGGTAAATTTTTCTATACTTTCTTTTGTTATTTTTTCCGAGATTTCTTTTTGTACATGTTTTGTTACCGCCTTTTCAATAAATTCTGTACTTTCACCTAAAGCTTTTAACTGGTATCTTTCTAACATATTAAGTGGTTTGTTATTTGAAATCTTTAATGCTATTTTTTTAGCACCATTCTTACCCCACGATTTAACAAATGGGAATTTCTTCACAACTTTACCTACTCCCGGTAGTAATGTTAAGAATCCCACAAGACCAGCAGTTTCTTTATCACCTTCATTCCAATAAATCGCTGCGTCAATCATACCTAGACCAATTGATACTGCCCACCCAACATAAGGAATAAATAATGCTGCGACTTCTGCAACAGGTAAAATACAATGCCAAGGATTATCACACATTCCCTTTTCACCTTGTTCCACCCATTCAATCCACTGGTCCATAGTCCAATCTCGTTTATTTAACATTGTACATGGTGGGGAACCTTCATTTTTATATTTATTATAAAAATCTGTATCAGCTTGTGTCCAATCTTCAAATTCCATTCTCACGATTCTTCTAGCTTGCCTTTTGGCTTTTTCTCTATACTCTTCACACTCGTTCCAGAATTGGTTGAAAGCTTTTTTAACGGCCTCCCTTTGTTTCTTATCAAAATTTGATTGGATTTGGTAGTTTGGGCTATCTGGATTATAATCTCCACTTAGAATTTTATCTTTTACATAACCTTGTTCTTGTACAGCAATAGTTTTTTCTGTTACTAGGTCAATTAATGAAGAATTTAATGATATTTTGGATTTTTTGGTCATTTTTATTTAAATCCACCCAATTTGTATAGTAAATTTTCTAAAGAAGAGTTAACTAAGTCTGTTGCACCGTCTTGTGAATAAGAATATATCGCTGTTAAATCATCTACAACATCTTCTTTAGTGTATATTGCTCCTTCCTCCGAGTCTTTACTGTATATTGCTCCATCATCTGAGTCTTTACTGTAGTTACCCCCGTATTGTTTTTTTAGATTTTTCCAGTCATCGTCATAAAAATACTCTGGATTACCACCTGGTGTATCCATACCAGCGTCCTCTTTTATAACTTTTTGGATTATTTTTGTCAATTCCGCTTCTGTTAAACTAATTTTTTTCATAATAATGTTATTTTATAGATAAATACTTAAGTTATGGTAAAAAAAAAAGGCCTAGTCAGGCCTTTTTAATAAATAAGTTTGTAGTTGGTTATCCTAGTGCATTTTTAGCTAAAGAATGATGAGATTTTTCTAATTTATGTAGGTCTGACCATATTTTATCTAATCTTCTGTCTAAATTACTAATATGAAAGTCTTTGTCACTGACCATTTCCCTATGAATATGACTAATGTCATCTTCTAGGTCACCTCTCAACCTAATAATTTCATCATCTATGTCCATTCTTGCAACTTCCAAGTCATCGACCCTTCTGTTCAACCTTACTACCCCCCAAACCGCACTAATTAAAGATACGACCCCAAGTGTAATTAAAACTGTTAAAAATATTTCCATAATTTTTGATTTTTTATAGTTTATGTCTCTAAGGACGTTATAAATGTAATTAAAACACATAATTAAATAAATATTTTTTTACTTATTTTTTACTTATTGTATATTTCACATATGAAAGCAACATATATATGGGGATTATGGGATGATGATGAAAAACCACCACTAAAACACCAAAAAAATATTGATTTTAATAAAACTTATTTTACTCCGGAAGTTATTGGTTTGGATGTTATTAAAAAGTGGGTTACTAAGTGGGAAAACAAAAAATTACTGTATTTTTGGGAAAAAATTCCTCATCCTGTAATAAAAGGAGACTTGGGGCGGTTACTTCATATCTATTTTACGGGTGGATTTTATTTTGACACTGATTGTCGTATAAATAAACCTTTAAAGTTAAAAAAAGAGGACAAATTAGTTTTATTTACAGAAAAATTACTTCCTAGTGTCGATTTTTTAGGTCCTAGAGAGCAAAAATCACCAGAAAGGGTGTTAAGAATAGCTAATTTTGCTTTTGGGTGTACAGTTACTAAACATAAATTCTTAAAAGAGGTAATAGAGGAGTCTATAAAACGGTTAGGAACTATTATTTCTCAAAATAATGACAAATTATCCGAGGAGGATATACTTTGGTGTTGTGGTCCTGATGTTATAACGTCAGTATATCACGATTCTCATAAAAAATATGGTGACATTTTACTATTAAATTCCACATATATAACCCATTTTGCTTATGGAGGTTGGAGATTATAGTGTATTTGGGGTGAAACTGGATTTTTACCGTATATTTACTATTATTAAGTTATGACAACAACAACTGTACTTATAATATATTCCTTAATTGCTGCTTTAGTAACTTATAAAATTAATAAAAACGAAAAAAATACTTAAAAATGAAAAAATTACGTTATTACTTAGTAAAAGGATTATTTTACACATATAAAATGGATAGACAGGCTTTTGGATTTGTTCTCAATAATAGACGTAATAAGTGAAAAAATTTATAACTTTTAGTTTAATATGGTATAGTCAACAATTTGCTATACCATTTTGGGTTGTAGGTCATATACACTTACACTTAAAAACTTATGATGATTGGGTGGAATTAATGTTATCTACCGTTATGCATTTATCTGTTATTTCTGGTTTTTGGTTAGACTGGAAAAATTATAAAAAAACTAAAGACTAATATTGACTACAAACCTATAATAGTTATGGGAAAAGCTGATAGATTAATAAATAAAATCTCTGAGTGTCAACGAGAATTAAAAAAGATACAAGATACTTGTAATCACAATTCAAAAGAAATTAAATTCGTAAATTATAAAGAAGGTGTTAGATGGGTTTGTAAAGATTGTCGAGCTGTATTAGGTTGGCCTTCTAGGGTTGACCTTGACAAATGGTCTAATAAATAAACTATGTTAGTTGGTCTGGGTACCAATTATCCCACTCATCTGGTTCTATTCCCATTTTCTTTCGTACTTTTCTCTTTGGTCAACCATAACATATTCTACATTATCATGTTCACCACAATGTGGACATCTTAATTTTTCTAAATCACTAGCTTCATTGATTTTCCATTCACCCCTGCATTTCTTATTAGAACATTTGTAAATATATGTATGACGGATAAACACCTTGTGTCCCATTAGTAGTAGTGATTTATATTATTCAACATTTATACTTACTGTCCAACCATTAGTACGTATTTCTATACAAGCCCCCATTTTACAAATACCGACTACTTGACTTTTATTAAGGCAGTCACATTTTAGGTATTTCTCTTCTGCTGTTGTAAAAGCTCCTTTAGATATCAATTTTTTAACTTCATTCTTAAAATAACCTAAAGGTCTATTTCTTTTATTACATAAATGATTTTGTATTTCAACAGCCATTTGGTCTAGAGTATCTTTTGAACTATCCCAATGTAAAATTTTTTCTCCTACTTTGCATCCCATAAGTTTTTGTGTTTATTAATAAATATGTAATGTGGGACAAAACGAGATTAAAAATGAACACTTTTATTATAAAATAAAAAAGGTCCCAAAAGGACCTTTAAATATCAATAATATTTTATGTTTTATTTGTGTATGCCTAGTATGTGGTGAGATATATAATCTCTAACGGTATTTAGGTTTTCAGCTGCTATCGTTATTTTAGATTCAACCCATTCAGGTAAATCCATGTCGTCTTGAATCATGTCTGAAACTTCTTTTGCGTCATTCATTAATTCCATAGAATCATGTTTTGCCATTCTACCTTCACCCTTATCTATTTTTAAACCTTTTTCATTTAGGTATTGTTCTACTTCTTCAACTTCACCTTTTTCAGTCATACTCATACCTACGTTATCTTCATTAATTTGTTGCATTCCATGTAAACCTCTAATCCTATTTTTTTCTTCTTCGTTTAATTTAAATCTATTTTTCATAATTTATTTTTTTTATAAATATCTATCACATTAGATAAATTGAGCTGGGGTAAGGTTAAGTTCTGTTAGTTTTGAATCGGCAATGTCCTCCACTTCTATATCCCCATGGTAATCACTATCCTCAGTTTGTCTATCCACTTCATGTGACCAAGGGTCATTTTTCGCTCTATCTTCCGCATCTTCTTTATTAGACCCATAGATATCACACATAATAGTAGAATATTCAGTAACGGTTTCTGTAACTGCAACATCAACTTCATACATCTTACCAGGAACTAATTCAATATCACCTTCTGAAAACTTTCTATCACTACCCCCATTATGTAGGTAATTCACTACAATAGTATAAAGTAAAAAATGATTAAAGTTTCTAGGTACCAAACCAACAATCTTAAGTCCTTGTTCTATTCTACCAGCTAATACTGCCATTTCTTTTTGATTATCTGGGGAATTATTAAAAGGGTAACTTGTTGGGTGACCATACCTTTCATAGTAATTTAATAAATCTCTACAACCCTGTTTACCACCCACAGTTGTCATGTAAGTAAAAAGTACTCTAAGTTTTTGTTTAAACTTATCAGTCGTTGCATCTAAAGCATCACGACCAGATTGTGTTCTACCCATGTCGTCAGTTTGTTCTCTTAATATTTTTTCAATTAAGTCTTTCATTAATATTATTGTTTTCGAAATCTTGTAATTCTGGTAGTTCTACACCAAACTCTTTCCACTCATTATTGTTATTTAACTGAGTCTCTAACTCCTTATAAAGTTCCTCCTCTGTTTTCTTCTGACCATCTAATCCCTTAGACATCATTATTTCACCAGTTTCAACACTTATAACCTTTACGTCTAATCTACACGTACCATAAAAACAAAATCTACTTCCTTCTACTATATACTTCTTTCCTTGTTCATTAAGAACCCCCATTAACTCTTTCGCTCTAAGTATTTCTTCGTTTAAGATATCCATATGTTATAAATATAAGTGACAGTATAAAACGGGTGGTATAAAAGGGACGGGTCCCGGTTCCGCCGGTCCGACGAAGTCGGGTTCGGGTTCCGCCGGGGTGCAGGTGGCCGCTTTACTCTCCGTCTAAGCGCTCTATAACCCAAAAGATAAACTTAAAGACTAAATAGATTAATAGGGTTATGGAAAGAAACATTGTAATTGCCATAGGTTAAGCGGTCTCACAGTTATAACTAGATTCAATCCATCGATTCCAACCCTCACGACCATACTTTTCGGTCATATCAAACTCCTTCCACATTAGGTAACTAAAGATGGTTTCGTTAACGGTAACAATATAATAGTCAATCCCATCAACATTATCCTCCATCACACCAATAATAGTTTTAGCTCTAGGGACTTCATGTTCCTCACTCCATTCATCAGTATCCCAAATTAATGCATTATAGTAATCTTCGTTGTTAAATATTATATCCATTGTTTTCATAGTAATAAATATAGTAAAAAAAAGCACACTATAAAATTATGAACCGATTAAATTCCCTAATCGGGTCACCTTCGGTGGGTTGGAGGTATTGTCCCCGGAATCCCTTATATCCTACTTCCAGGGGGTATTAATATTATAAAGTGCAAAAAAAAGAATATAATAAACCCTATAGTTTTTCCCACTTACCATTATTCAATAATTTAAAAGTTCCTATATATACTCTATCCCATTGACTAGGTTCAATTAAACTTAAGAATAAATCCTTGTTTTCGTTCTCGTATAAGTGATATGGTTCTCCCAAAATAGGCTGAAAATTATAGGTAGATTTATACACTAAACTTGTCCAGTTATATTCATTAACTAACCTTTTATATTCATCCTTTAATTCATTCAATCTAGACTGGAAATATTTGTCCGCTTTTATGGAGTCTGATTTATCTACGTTTATAGGTTCAAACTTTTGTGAACCCACTGTCGTGGGATACTGTTTTAACTTAGCGTCAAACTCACCTGACTCTTCATCATAAACTATATTATCTGGATATTTCTTTTTCATTTTATCTTTATACTCATACCATGATGGATTAGGTAATTCTGAATAGTGGTCCCACAATTCTTTTTCTACTATTTCTGATTCCTTATCACTCATATATAATTATACTATTTTTATACTGTAAAGAATAGCTCAATTTCTGTAAAATTTTTCCTAAAATTTTTTTAGAGGGTATAGCAGCTAAATTAAAAAATCGCTTATATTTGGGGGAAGGCTCTGACCCCCTTATTGCCGCCGCTCAATACCCATATGTAAGGGGGGATACGGATAGGGGGGGAGCCCCCCAGAAATAGGGGGCTAAAGTGGGGGGTATATATACGGGGGCTATATTGGTATTATATGTATACTTCCCTCCCTCCCCTGTAGGGATATTATATATAGGGGTACGCATTATTTTTATATTATTATTGGTCCATGTTTTTAGAATGATTCTAAATAAGGATTGGGACTGGATAGTGTGGAATCTTTTTATTATATTTATTTGGCCACTACATATTAATTCCTTATCTTTGTAGTATGAAAAGAATTCCTAAAGACATCCGTAAATATTGTAGAGACCAAAGGTTCGTTTACACTTATAGAAATAACTACGAAGAGATTACCATAAACTTCCGTATAACTAACATCGCTGGTGAGTACAATGACAAGAACCCACTTAAGACAAGTAATTGGGAAGACATCAACATAAACATTGTGGTTGATGGTACTGCTAGTAGAATATCAAATGGTTGTATTACTAATACCAGAACTCTTACAGAGTATTTTGATTGGGAGTTAAGATGGAACCCAAGAAGTCCAAGAACAAAAATTCGTCGTATGATTGGTGGTGGTGCATTTAACTCTTACACTTATGGTTACGGAACAAGTCAGGAAGATAAAGGTCAATTTGATTTATTCCTTAAATGTATGAATCTATATAACCACAGAATAAAACTTAAAACAATAAAGTTTGGTAAAGTATAACTATCCGAGGCCTTGAGCCCTTTATAATAAATCCCCTCTACAGTAATTTTGTAGGGGGTTTTCTTTTATCTGGGGTCTTATTTAGAATTAGACTTGATAAGCGTTTTGTTCTTACTAGTATAAGACCCACCCTCCCACAACCTAAAGGTACAACATTTCTTGGACATGGCCAAATTATTAGGGTGACTTTGTGTCATTGTTGATAAGTGGTACATTAAACCCCCATTATGGTACATGGTATTCCCCGGTTATAATCCCGTCTGACAATGTGTCAGGGGTAATTTTGTTAATAACTTTAGGTCGATTTACTTGATTATGTCAGTATGTCAGTCAGGGTTGAGGGAAGGGTCAGAGACTTTGGAGGCTTTTGAAGGGTAAGTTTAGTTAGAATTTAAAGGACAAAAAGTGAAAAACACCGTACAGAACGCCCCTATCCAGGATTTTAGTAGGTGTAATAGAGTGGTAATTAGTGGATAAAAGTGGTAAATACACTACGATAGATAGGGTAGTTAAGGGAACAGGTTAATTTTAAGGTATGTATAGGACATTTAAATCCTTCTCAGTATACCATATATTCGTTTTAAAAGACTATCTTTTTTAAAACATATACAGAGTCGGGGGTACATGACTAAACCCTTCAATGGACACCGTATGGTGTCATTATTTTATGGGTTTATATAGCATATTTTTATATGACATATAGACAGTCAGCGAGTGGTCCATTAAATCTGGGACCATATACCTTAATGACGGTATAAAATACTCTTATAGTATAGTATTTTTATAGCATAACCCCTTGCAGGGGTTAAAGTTATAAATCTTTATATATGAGTTATGGATTAAAGGTAATATAATTAGACATATATTAGGTGTGTATACACTTATTTACTATAGTCTTTTACTTACCTTTTACTATGTCATTAACGTGGTCCCTTATAATGGAAATTTTAGGGGTTATATTATGTGGAAATCTGAATGTTTAAGTGACTGGAACGTAGTGGAGGGAACGATTATCCCTGAACGTGAGTGAGGGGGAATAAACATGAAGGTTTACAGATGATATAACCTTATTATATAGTACTTAATAAATCCTCTAATTCTATAATGTCTTGAGTCCCTTTGTTATATCTTTCAGTATAAACTCTTTTATCTATATATTGTTCATTAAGTTTGATGTTAAGTATGTCTTTGATTTTGTTATACTTGTCTTTTACATCTTTAGTACCCCACGTGATATGTGCCTCAGTTAAATCTAAACAACTCTTTAGGTATTTTATGTTATTGTCGATGATTGTGATAAGGTCTGTGTTCATATTATTTCGTTTTATAGGGTTAGTATTTCTCTTTATTTGTACTATAAAGATACGAAATTTTTGTGACCTGGCCTAATTTTTATTGAATAAGTCTCTGTATATATTACTTATAGTGTTATATTCCACGGCGTATTCATGGAACTCTATGTCATTGTTAACCATAAGTTCTTTTAGTTCTTTATCTACTCTCTTTGACTCTTCTAAGTCTTGGAATCTTCCATCTTTTTGGAAACCGGCATCGTTCCGATGCAATAGTATATTGATATTGTCGTACTTCTTAAATAGGTCTATAACAAAGGTGTCGAAACTATCCCCGTATAGATTCTCTGGATAACCGTCACCGTACCTTCCCTTATATACCAGACCGAAAAGAATCGGGCTATCTATAATGATGTATTCTACCTGTCCGTATAGTCTTGAAATGTTCCTATGTTGATTGGCAGTGATGTATAACTGGTCTCTGATTGCACTATGATTCTTTTCCCATGCGATGACCTTCGGAAACTCTGATGTTAGTTCTACGGACATATTATTACGTTTCATCATGGCATATAGACCGGCGGCTTGGGTTGATTTTCCTATACCTGGTCCTCCGAATAAGTTTATAATTTTTGTTTTCATTAACAACAGGTTGCGGCCCCTTGTGCATTAGGGTCTGGTTTGACACAACAACTTGGTTTACTTGGTTTTGGTGTTTCTATACCACATTTGTCTGGGGCTAGACAATTTGTTTTGGTGGATTTCAATGTATAGATTAGTGGTGATTCTTGTGCTTCTAGTGTGTAGTTACCTATTGTACTTGTTTGGTATTCTATTTCTATCTCTAGGTCGACGGCACCTATAATCTTTTCACCCCTTTCTATTATGTCTAATATTTTTCCTGAAGTGATTCTATGGTCAAAATCGTCTGCTGTCCATACTTGGAATGTTACCCATTGTTGGGTTCTTAGTTCTCCACCACAATCCACGAAATGTTTTATTTTTATACCCATTTCAGTTATGTGGTAATAAGGGGGGATTAGTGTTCCGTTTTCTAATTTAAATAAGACTGTACCTATAGGTGTAGCACTTTTTAAATTATTTTTAAATTCTTGTAATTTCATTTTGTAATAATATCGTTTTTAGTTAACATCCATTGACATTGATGTGTTCTGTGCCCTCTTTCTTTTAATATGTTTTCTACCTCTTCTTTTTTTGTATTTTCTAATACATTATAAACATATGTAATATTTTTATCAAAATCTAATACTATTAATTTCATATCTTACTTTTTTATTCCCATATTGTATCACCGTTACCACCTACCCACATTACATGTTCATCACTATATTGTGGTAATAATATACTATCTACCACTTTTTCTATTTTAATTAGGCTATCTAAATGTTTTTCCAAACTATCTAAATTATTGTTTAGTGTGTCTAACTCTAAATAAAAACTAGGCGGTAGGTAGTTTGATATATGGTTTGCTGGTCTAGGGTCGTTTTTTATCCCTTCACTTACTTTTTTATTGAATTCTGAACATCCTGGAACATAAGTTATTAATAAAATAACTATGGTAGTTAAAGTAATCCCTACCCAACCTATAAATGCTCCGGTAGCTGCATCACCATATTTTCTACTATCTTTCATATTAAAATAATCTTTTAACTTCTTCATCTATTAATGATAATTGATTTTTTAATTGATTTATTTTATTCTGGTTTTGTACACTATATTCTCTACTATTGAGGTCTTTTAAAGTTTCTTCTAAAGGTAGTTTAGGTACGTTATTTATTTCTCTTTCCACAATTTTATATTGTTCTAATAACCAGTTATATCTTTCCCCTTTTTGTGCTTGATTCATAATTTTATTTTTTATTAATAATAATATAATAACTTTTTATGTAAAAGTATACTATTTTTTACTTTTTGGTTTGGTGTGTTTTGTTCTCCAACTACCCAACGCAAATGGTTCATGGAGTACAATAGTATCTTCTGTAATTTTATTGTCTAAAAAATACTTATAGTTGAATAGGGCTACATCTGTATCTACTATTTCAATCATTTTATCACTCATCATTTTTCCACCACATGCCCAATTTATGTCTTGATAAACACTTAATAGTTCTTGGATTACTCTGGAGTTTCTGGTGGTTCCTTGTATTCCACATTCTATTGTTGCTCCTTTATTTATATATCTTCTAACTGCAGCAAAATAAGTTATATTGTTATGTAGTTTGTTTAACACAACATCAAAATCTTTTACTATTTTACAATCAGCATCTAAATAAATCCCACCGTAATCTCTTAATAATAGTAATCTAAATCTATCACTTATATAAGCGTATTTAAATTTTTCTGGGTCCTTAGAATAACTTTTTATGAATTTATCTTCTTTGTACTTTTCCCATAATTCATTACCCCAGAACTTATATATATAACCTAAATTTTCATGTTTATTTTTTATTTCCTTCATGAAATCATAACAAAACTCAGGTATAGGTTTAGGACCTATCCATATTTGGTGTATTAATTTAGGTATTTCTGTCATTTATCCTCTAATTCGATGTCACAAAGTCTAAGTAGGTGAGCTTGGTCCCAAGTGTTGTTGATGTGAAAATTGTAGGTGTATAGATGTGGAGCATCAATTAGAGTGTAACTATTTTTTTTAATGAAATAATTTCTAACTGGTGTATCTTCCCCTCTTTTTAGATGTTGATATTTTGGCATCGATTCTCTTAAGGCTATCATAGTACCTTCTACACCACCCCAATTACGGGATAAGTATTTTTTATTTGTATTTTTATCTATTATTATCACCTTTCTTAAAAAACAACTTTCTTTCTGTGATTCTATTAAAGTATCATACATAAAACTCATCCTTTCTTTATGATGAATATCGTCATCATCCCATTGTAAAATATATTTACCTTTAGCATTTTCTACACTCAGATTCCTTAAGTGTCCTAGTGTTGGGTATTTTCTACCGCTCACTATAATTAATTTTATTTGTTTTTTACCTTTATCTCTTACTCCAACTAAATTTCTAAGTTCTAATAAATTAGGGTTGTGTTTTTCTGTTACAATAACTAACTCTTTATTGATGTACGTTTGATTTAAAAAATTATCTATAGAGTTAGTTACTGTTTCTATGTCATTTTGAGATACACATAAACAAGATATTAGGGGGTATGGTTTTTTATATACTTTTTTAGATTGGAATAGGGTCCAGTAATCATTTACTGTAGTATATCCTTGGTATTTTACTTTTATTACTTTGGTATTCTCCTCTGTTTTAACGTGTGTTATGTCTTTGCCATTTTCGACTATATCTAATAACCTAAACTTTATTCCGTTATGTTCTTGGGCACCTACACTAAAGTCTCTAAATATAGTACGGTTAATTGTGTTATTTAATGCTATAGCTAAACATCTTGGTCCACTAACACTTAAGATATCTATCCTTTTTATGCCTGAATCTGGGTACAAATTATTTAATACATTATAAACAACTAAATCAATTGCTTTTTTTAATATTGGGTTATTTTCTTCAGTTGCAATAAAAGAATTGTATATTAGTCCTTGATTCCCTATTGACCTATCTTTAACCAACACTAATTTATCATCTTTATTTATAAAGTTATCTATTGGGGTCATACATATATTATCCACGTCACTATACACCCCACCGTTTATATATAAAAAACAATACCTAAATAGGTCTGCTTTAAAAGCTCCTGGTATTAAACAGTCAAAAGCTTTTATAACATCACTATTAAAGTTTTCTTTTATGAATTCCCTACATTTTATATCATCAAAAAATATATGTTTGTAGTCTTTATTTAAGGCCCTCCAAGATTCTACAGCACTAGCGATTTGAGTTGGTAGATTAGTGGTGTTATATGTTTGTACTATAATTTTTGGTATCATATATTTTTATACTAATTCTTCTATTATCCCTATAATCTCTGATATTATTAATAGGACTGCTGCAGAAGCTATGTCTATTGGTAAAAATATATACCCCACTATTCTAATTCCTGATTTTAAAAAGCTAATTTGTTGATGTTTCTTTGCATCTGGATATTTCATAGATTTTATTTTTTTAATTTTTTTATACGTCTCTTTCATTTTCATAAATATGTTTTACAACTGGGAATCTAAGTGAGTGACACCCGTCTTGATTTAATGTTTCTTCAAAATACTGTACCGTGATTGTTTTTCCTACCAAACTATCTGGATGAAAATCAGGTACATTATACATTCTTCTTTCTTCTTGGTCAAATCCTGACCCAACACCAACATCACAACCCTTATGTTCAATAATAACATTACTTAACATTTCTTCTTCAACCTCTAAACCGTCCACAATGATTCTATGTACTGCCACTTCTATACTTTTTACCACATACTCTTCATCAAAGAATTTTTTAACTTTTAATAAATCGTTAGTTCTTTTACCTTTGTACTCACAATCTTTACGTAACATTAAACCTTCCCAATTATTTTTAGTTGCTAATTCTGCTAGTTCTTGGAAGTGTTCTTCTGACTTTACTTTCCATTGTTCTAATATATCAACACATTTTGACTGTTTTGCTTTAAAATTATAAACCATAGTAAAACAAGTCAATCTATCGCTTAGATTTCTTTCACTTTTTTGGTTATCGAACTCTTCTAACATTAAGTAATCAAATACTTTATATTTAGGATTTTTAATAGTGTGGTCTTTTCTTTTAATCTCTTTCATAATCCCTTGAAAGTCTTCTACACCTTTATCATCAACTATACACACCTCACCATCAAAAACCATATTACACAAATCTAAACTCTCTATTTCTTTCTTAAGTACATCCAAAGTATCGAATGTTTTACCTTGTCTAGAGTAAAAACTACATTTACCATTTTCATCCACAAATGCTAAACATCTTACTCCATCTAACTTTTGGGAGGCGAACCATGTCTGTCTATTAAAGTCAACTTTCTTCTTTTGTTTATCATAAGAATTGGCTAATACCACTTTAAAGGTTGGTACACATCCTGGTATTGCTTTGTTGATTAGGTCCGCTCCCGTTCTTGTCTTTAAGTTTTTATCTAAAATACAGAATACTAAGTCTTTTTGCCATTCTTCCATACCATCAATATATCCTTTTACGTATTGGATTGCATCATGTCCTGTGATTGTACGTTTAGTTAACGCGTCCAACAAATAAAACAAATCATTATACCCACCTCTAGCATCTAATTTTTTATTCTTCTTCACTGTCGCACTTGTTAAATGAAATTGTTTGAAGGGTGAATATGTATATTCTAAAACCTGATTAATCATATAGTCATCCTTGTATTCTTTAATAATGTCAATCTTATCATTGGTTGAGTTAGTGGCTTTTAGTTTGTCCACAAATTCTTGTATTCTTTTTAAATCTTTACTCTCGTTCATAATTTATTTTTTATTTTCTAACACTAGCTCATCGTAATTTCTTTCGTGATTTTTTGCTAGTTGTTGCCAAGTTAACAATGACTCTAGTAACTCTCTTTTACTGTGTCGTTTTAAAGTTTCTTCTATTTCTTTTTCTGTGTAGTTGTTTAAAACACTCACATTAATACTAAATGTTTTTTTCATAATATATTTTTTATTTTTGTTTCTATTTCTTTTTTTGTTGTAGAGGATTGTACTATTGAAATACATTTTGCTACATCGTCTGTTGATACCCAACCTATGACCGCATCATCCGTAACCAATGATATAAAATCCCCATCTTTATCAAATACTGCTATTTCTGCGTTCCTAGATTCCCAAAATGGTTTTTTCATTTCATCATCAAAGTCAGCTCCCAGGTTCTTTTTTTCACAGTAGTTCATAGTTCCCCATTGAACTGAAATCTTGAATCCGTTTTTAAACTTCATTTGAAATCCTTTATTTTGTGTTGTTGTAAATTTACTCATAACTTTTATTTTTGTACCCCGACGGAGAATCGAACTCCGGTTACCAGGATGAAAACCTGGCGTCCTAACCACTAGACGACCGGGGCTAACTACTCTTTATCTTTTTTAGTTGTTAATATTTGTATTGTATAAGTTTCATCATATACGATACCCACTACTTTTTGGTCCGTGGTAGACTCTACCTTTTCTATAGTTTCTTTTAGGTCACTTCTAAAAGGATAATTCTTTTCTGGTTTCCCTTGGAAACTATCTAACCAAAATACTTTTTCTTCACCAGATTCTCCCATTGTTTTTATATTTTATTTATATCTTTTAAGCACTACAAAGATAATAAAATTATTTTAATTATACAACGATATTTATATATTATGAAGGCATTAATTAAAAAAATATTAAATGAGTTTAAAATAGATGAATTATCTAGACACGACTACAAAGATGGTGAAATAGTTATGGAGTATGTTGAGGGTTATGACTACCCTAAATATGTTTTATACTATGATTCACCACAACAAATAACTATTGATGGCCCTAAAGAAGATGAATATGAAATTATAGCTGAGTTAGATAGTAGGTTCTTTGATGCTGGTATGGTAAACACCATTATAGATTATTTAAAATCCAGAGAATGAAAGGATTAATTAAACAAGTATTAAGTGAAGAACTACTAAAAGAAGAAAAGGTGGTTAATTTTAATTCTCCAACAAATAATTTTGTTGTTATAGCTGGAGGACCTGGTGCTGGTAAAAGTTTTATCACTAGAAACTTAATTAATTTAGATAATGTAAAAGAATTTAATGTAGACCAAGTTAGGGTTATGACAGCAAAAAAACTTTGGGGTGATGACTGGGAGGAAAATATCTCTACTGCTGATGGGTATCAAAAAATACTTAATATGACTTACACCACATCTGACCCTAGAAATCTAACAGTTAAATTTCTTAAACAATTCTTAGAACAAGAACGTGACCAACCTGTTAATGTAGTTTATGATGCGGGTGGAGGACAAGAACAAGTAATGAAAGATGTACATAAATTAGCAAAAAATAATGGATTTAACACCACCCTAGTTTATGTTAGAACTCCTTTGGAATTGGCTCAGATAAGAAATCAGGAAAGGCCTAGAAGTCTACCACCAGAAATGGTAGCACAATACCATCAAAAAGTTAAGGATAATATGAGAAATATGATACCTGTTTTTGATAATGTATGGACAGTAGACAACAAAGAACTTATAGATTTATCAGATAGACCATCTGAAAATATAGAAAAGTTAAAATAACTAAGTATTTATATTAAAATAATATTATGAAAAACGTACTAACTATATCAGAAGAAGAAAAAAACAGAATTAGAGGGTTACATTTAACAGAATCTAAAAATAACAGAATTACCTCCGTATTGAGTGAAGAGGGTATACAGGATATGTTGGACGATGATAATTTAAAATTGTGCTTTATCGTACATTTTGAGAGTGGTGAAGTAGATAAGATTGAGCTTCCTAGGTCTGGAAATGTAGCTGATGATGCTAATTTTTATGGTAGAGTGATGCGATTGTTGATGCAGGGGATGAGAGGTGATAGACCATTTATTGATATAGAAGCTGGTACATCTGGTACTGGAAGTCATGACCGTAATAGGGAAGTTATGGAAGAAAGAGTGAATCAAGCGATTGAGTTTCTAATTGATGAGGTGTCCAATTTTGTAGGACCTAATAAATTAAAGTACAGTGTTCCCGCAATAATAGATAAAGCTAATATAGATAGAAAGTATAGTAGAATTGAACCTGGTTCTATAATACCATTAACTGGAGAAGAAGTTCCTACTGACCCTAATGATGATTATTTTAAAGATGCACAATATGTACAAATTTGTATTAATCCAGTTACAGAAACACCAAACTACAATAGTTTGGCAGATTTATTTATTAAAGCAACTAAAGATGACAGTTTGGGAACGGATGAAGACGGTGTTTATAGCATTTTACAGAAAATGAGAGATAAGGAAGACTTTGAAGCGTTTCAAGAGGAGTTAAGAGTGGGAATGTATGAAATGGATTTTTATGAAGTAGTTTGTGATGGTGGGGTATGGCCATTTGGTAAGGTTAAAGAACTTCCTAGGGGAGACCATCACGGTATCGATTCAGAATTAAGGAGATTAGGGGTGAAACCTATTCCTTGTTAAACGGTTTTAATTATTTCTAATTCTACTTCGGGATAATCTTTCATAGCTTCGGTCACTGACTTAATGTGTTTATCTTTATCTTCCCAAAACTTTACAGACTTACAA
>Ga0208669_1000016_pt1 | contig 82299 bp, 136 predicted proteins | sample 21_taG_FD_184095 | JGI IMG/M metagenome (GOLD analysis project Ga0208669, IMG submission 184095) | Marine viral communities from the Subarctic Pacific Ocean - 21_ETSP_OMZ_AT15319 metaG (SPAdes) (version 2) | ecosystem: Environmental > Aquatic > Marine > Oceanic | place: Pacific Ocean...
ATTCAGACATTGTTACATGGCTATTTCTTGAGACACATGAATCACGCAAGAAAAAACTTACAGATCGAATCCGTAGCGGACGCCCTATCTGCGTTCAAGGCTACCTCCGCGAATATCGCAAAGAAGGCGGTGACAGTCCTTATCGAGCAATTGTTGCTTCTGACTTCACTACTCGAAAGGATAAGGAGCGAACTCAACGGAATCCACAAACGAACGGTTCAGCGGCGGGTTACACAGAGGTTGATCCAACGCCGGACTATTGATCGAGAGATTCACCTAGCTAGAAATCATCCTGGCTGGGATGCGTCTATTTACCAATATTTCCAATAGGATAATTCTTATTCATGCGTTGCCTCTCCTCGGGTGTAATAGGTCCACCAGGAATATCAAACGTAGGATTATAGTTTCCATCAAAGTCAGCGATTCCATGCAGTCGCTGACCTTTTTGTGTTCCTGGATAGTAAGGCAACTGCATCAATCCACCATTATCCTGACCAGAGTAGTAAGGCATTTTGTTTATTCCAGCTTTATCTCCAGGTCTATATAAGAGATCTGTCAATCCTCCCATTGCACTTAAACCAGGTGTTTCAATTCCTGTAGCAGTTCCAAGTAATCCACCTTTATTCACCATATCTGTAAGGTCAATTCCAGTTAGGCTGCCCACTAATCCTTGACCGAGGATGTTTGCAAATCTCTTAATTAACATGCTCAATTAACTCACATTTAACTATTGTACTAACTATATTTGAAAGGTCGATATTAACTACATATGACCCTACAAGTACTGCCTCCTGAACTTCTTGAGGCACCAAAAGAAAGAATTGAAACTAAAGAACCTCAACCTTACTGGAAACCAAGTTCACTTAAAGATGGAGAAAGCGAAGAGTTCCGACTACTCGGATGTTACGAAACAGGTCACGCCATTATGGGATGGCAATATGCATCCGAAGCGAAAGGACCAGACGGTGAACTTAAATTCAACGGCTACGTTGTTACTAGGACTCACCCTGGCAACCCTGCTGACATTGCTCGTGAAACCGACTGGTCTAAGCCCGAGCGACCAAAAATTGATGGCTCCTACGTCAAGCCACGCAGGTTTCTAGCTTGGGTTGCAACAAGTGCATCACGAAGTCGTTTAGAGGTATTATTTATTGAACAAAAATCACTTAGAGACCAACTTACCGAAATACTCCAAGAAGCTGAAGACTACACTTGGACAGAAGACGGACTTGCTAATTTTTCAATTAAGATTACACGCAAGGGAGCCGGTCTGGAAACTTCATACAGTATTTTACCAAAAGTGCGTAAAGTCCCAGATAAGATTAAACAATCTTGGGATAAAGAGAAAGACTCTATTTGGCTCCCTAATTTCTTTGAAGGTAAAGATCCTTTCGAAGGTAAGCAGGTTGAGTCTAAGGGTCTTCCAGCTGGTGGAACCGACAAACGTGGAGCCTACGTAACGCCTCATAAAGAAACAAAACACAAAAAAGACGAACCTGAAACTGAATTTTAATAATTAAATGACTAATTCAAACTTCCAAAGTCTGCCACCTGAAATGCAATCACGGTTAGCAGATATCCTGCAACAAGCGAATACAAATGCTCCAACTACTGGGTCTGATACTCCTGTTTCTAGTGACGTACAAAACGTTCCGCCTGTTACACGCCCTCCTTCCCTAATGGATCACACGATTGCACTTCGTCAAGAAGTCAATCAACTATCCCAACAGGTTTACGCAACTGGTCAAGTTGTTGAAGCAGTTGGGCAAGCTGTAGGAGAGTTATACCAACTCTTTCAAGCGCAGACCGAAACTACAAATTACAGCGCAAATTATCAAACGCAACAGGGTGTAGAGAGTGACTTCTGATCTTCCTTACAGAATACAAACCTCAGCCGGACATAGAAAGTATCTATGCTCCGGCATTTATATGCCGAGTGTAACAACAGTACTATCAGCCACTGAAAGCGAAAAATCAAAAGCTGGTCTAAGGAATTGGCAAAAGAATAATCCGGGTGCGCTAGAGGCAGCATCAACTCGCGGCTCGGCTATTCACTTAGGTTGTGAAAACTATCTCCGTGGTTTAGACCCAGATGTTCCTGAAGATTATCTAGATTTCTGGAATGGTATGTCTTCTTACCTTGATTGGTTTGATACAATTCATTGGTCGGAGCGTCCTTTACGTCCCGATTGGAACCATCTAAGAAGTGATGATAGAGAAGTCGCATTTGTATGGAGTACGGAGCATAAATATGCTGGATGTCCTGACCTCATTGGTGAAATCGGTGGAGTACGAGTTATTGCTGACTTTAAAACTAGCAATGCTCCTTACTGCGCTTCTTTTCCTGATCGTGGAGATCGAATTGGATTCGGTGGTTACAGAAAATATACAAAGTGTGCGCAACAAATGGCTGCGTACAGGTATGCATTAAATGAGCGAACTGGTTTTCTCTGTGATGCTGCACTGATTATTGTTTCTACACCTGAAACAACTCAAGGCATCTTCATTGATGGAGATCAGCTTGCTTTGCATGAATCACGTTTTTTGAAGCGTTGTCAACAATTCCATGAAATAGATAATGAAACTACGGATTGCAGTACACAAGAGTTGCAAGAACAAGCAGAGTAAACCTGCTCGCGATTGGCAAAATATTTTAGAAGACCTTGATTGGTTGCTTGGTTGGGTAAAAAATGGTTACGGATGGTGTGCAACTCACTTTCAAGATAGACATAGGAAGGCTGACAATTCAGCTGGCTCAAACATGGTGGTCATCGATTTTGATGGCGACACCACGCTTGCACGCTTTTGGTCAACCGATACGGCCAGACAGTGGTGTGCAGCTACCTATACCTCAGCCAGTCATTCAGAGACTGAGCATAGGTTTAGAGCACTGTTCCCATTAAGCAAAGAGCTTTCTTCTACTGCTGAACACCGGGGTGCATATTGGCTAATTGTTAATCGTCTACTTACTGAGCTAGAGCTTCAAGAGCTTGCTGACAACTGTGGGCAAAAACCTGAACGCCTGTGGTTTGGAAATACTAAAGCAGAAATTCAACAAAATGCTGAGTTTGAACCGGTGCCTGAGTTCCTTCTCAATGACATTGCATACGAGGAATCAGTAAACTTTGTCTCCGGTGATGTAACTGATGAAGACGTTAAGCGTGCTCAGTGGTTATTAGAAAGCTTCTTAAGGCCATCTGAGGATGGTGAGTATGAGAATTACTATGTGCCTGTCATGGCTGCTTGTGCAAGCATTGGTCAGCCAGTCTTTGATTCATGGGTTGAATGGGTACTCAAAGGCCATCATGGTGAAAAACCTGAAAATATAAAACCATTTAAATGGAGAGGTCTCGGAAACTTTTCTGGTCCAACTACACTGTATTCACTTGCTAAAAGGCAAGATGCAGACTGGGCTCATAAGCTACCACCTAATCTAAGATTTGGTGCTGTAGGTGCAGCTGCTGGATATACAGAATTTGATCCTATCCAAGATATTGATCAGATCATTCAAGATAACTTTCAACAAAGGAGTAGTAGTAAATCAATGAATAATTCGAATGACTATGTTGTCCCAGAGCCATTGCCTGATACTGATCAAGTCAAAAAACGAGGAAGACCTAAAAAGACGGATGATGATTTAGCAAAGCAACGGGAGAGCGATGTCAAAAAGGTCAAGGAGATCCTGCAAGATCTACGTAAGAATGAGTTGACAGGCGCCATTGAATACACAAGACCAGGTGGTGAAGAAGTTTTTCTACAAGGTCAAGACCTAGATCTAATGACTACAAAGCTTGCTTGTGAAAACGGTGTATTCATTCCTGAACAGCGCATCAAAGCAGCTATTCAGTATGCAGCCAGTCAAAATAAATACTGCCCTATTCGTAGATATCTAGATCACTGTGCAGCAAACGCTGAACGTTATGCGGATTGGGATCGTATCGGAGAAATCTTTCTGGGTAACAAACATAAAATAACTACCACCACTATTCAGAGAATGATGATTGGTGCTGTGGCTAGAGCATACGACCCTGGATGCACAATGTCATGGTTGCCAATTCTTGTTGGTCCACAGGGTGCTGGCAAATCAATGTTTGCTAGAAGCCTTGTACCCAAATCCCTATTTTCAGAAATTACTACTCCTCTAGATACTTTGATGCGAGAGCAGTATCGACTGCATGTTGCATGGCTATTAGAACTACCTGAAATTGATAATTACTTCAATACTCGCAATATCGAGAACTTCAAAAACCTTGTCACTACAAGGACTGACGAGGTTCGTTACCCATACGCTTCACTTCCTAGCAAGCTGTCTCGCCGGTTTGTTTTTATTGGTACTACTAATCGTAATCAGTTTCTGGTTGACAGTACCGGCAATCGTCGATTTGTCCCATTAGAACTTGGTGCTGGTTTTCAGATTCCATGGAAGGAATTAATCGAAGTGCGTGACAACCTATGGGCAGCTGCAGTTGATGCTTATAGAAATGATGAAGGATATGAGTTTACAAGTGGTGAGATTGCTGATATATTTGAGTACATCCAAGAGTTCGGTGATCCCGATCCTTGGTTTGATAAGATTTCCTCTTACGTTACTATCCGAAAGGAAGTATCCGCAGCAGATATTCTTACCAATGCTTTAGAACTTGACCCTCGTAGTCAAGGTCGTAAAGAAAGCAGACGTGTAGCAGATGTTCTCCAATCTATGGGTTGGCGGCGATTAGTTACAACTAGAAAGGATGCCAATGGCAAACCTAAATCCATACGTATTTGGCAGCGACCTAAGAATGATCCTCTAATTGAAGATCACAAACTTATCGACTTCTAATTACACTTTAAATAAGTAAAATTATATTATTCAGATACAATGAAAGCCAAAGATATCTCGATTGGTCAGCGTGTATTAGTCGCGCCTATTGATCGCATTGCTTTAGTAGTCGGTAAGCCCGAGTACTACACACCACGAGCACAACTCGTCAGAATTAAGTACGAAAATAGTACACGTTACGAGTACAAAATTAATCACCAGCTCACTCTACTGCCTGTTGAAAGTCAGTATCCAACTCATGGTGGTCAATACGTAAAACCTGAAGGTGATTTTTAATGCCTGAATCGAAACCAAGTAAGAAAGTTGGAGGGCATACATACGGTAGGCGTAACTTAACCCTCTCCAATACAGCAGAAGAGGGGGCACTATGTCTCTATAGCGGTCACTCGATTGGTAGGTTCAGCTCTACCTCTATGCGGTATGACAGCCATCAAGCTTGTGTGCGTTGTGTCGCTGCCGCAAGAGAAGGACGCATGTCTTTCAATATTGATCGACTGCTCAAGAAAGAACGTAAGCGTGCTTTGAAGTTTTGGTCAAAGGTTGACATTGGCCAACCTGATGAATGTTGGGAGTGGCTCGGTTACAAAGGGAAAGGAAATGGCATGCCCCAGTTTCCATGGAGGCGTCCAGGCATTAGTACCAGTACTCAGCACCACCCTCAACGTGTGGCGATGTGGTACTCGTGGGGTGATCTCGGATACACTGGAGTTAAATCAACATGCGGTAATAAGTACTGCTGTAATCCCTTTCATCTAATACCCCAGAAAATTGGGGTCTTTGTCGATTGTGATTCCTATCTAGAAAGTTTCGAACTTGCTTGTGAACTACATACGCTCAAGCAACAAATAGCTGAGTACACACTTGAACAAGCTGTAAAGGAGCAAGAGAAACTTATTTCTCAGCAAGAGCTTGAAGATAGGTCAAACTTACTGTTTGAACCTGATTCACTTTTCTCGGAAAGATTCGAGGCAGTTGTGGAGGATATGTTGAGTGGGCGTCATCCTAGTCAATCATTTAAATCTTCTACACAAAAGCCTGTTGAAGATAACGATGAAAACTCCACAGAAAATTTTTAATTAATCTATCCTTAGTAAAGAGTCATTTAAATATGTCAAGACGTAGTGATCTTATTCAACAACTAATTTCATCAAAGAAATTTGGTCCCGAGAAGAAACAAGAGCAGGAGTTCCTCATGGCTACTGCGGAGTTGATTCTTTCTGATTTGATTAATATTGCACTCACAGGTGTAGAAAAAAGAGGGACTGGATCCTTAGTCATCAATCTTTTGAATGATTCTACAACGTTCATGTGGCCTGAATCAATTGAATTTGATCTACGAACAGCTGAACGAGAAGAAGATGAGGAAATCATCGACTTCCTACGTGACCTGCTCAAACAGATTGAAACAAATGACTGGTCCAAAAATGTATTAATAACATTAATTAGTGATGCTGGAACAAGAACATTTGCAGTCGAAGCAGGTCGGTGCCAAGAAAGCCTTAGAGCGCTCGCAGAAGAATTTATCGGATAAGCTTGCTGCCAAAGGTTTAAAGCTTCCCCTTTATCCCACCCCTCAGCTCATTGATCGAGCGAGAGCTGTTATGGGTAGCATTGACTTTGATCCCACTTCAGATCCTGTTCAACAGGTTCTTGTGGATGCCACTTCAGTACCAAGTATTGAGGTGAACCCACTACAAGAACATTGGCACGGCAACGTTTGGGTAGCTCCAAAAGGAGCAGTACGTGACTGCCGTATTTGGCTTAATAAAACCATTAGTGAATATCGCAATGGATATATCAACAGTTTTGTATTCTTTAGCAGTGCTTCCGAGCTCCTCCGTGCAGCTCCTGTTGTATGGGACTATCCAGTATGTATTCCATTTAAAAGAGTTAAGCAGCTGCGTGCAACTTCTACAGGCTTTGAGCCTGTATCTCCGTCAACATGGAACTTGATTGTTTATGGTCCTCCAATTCATCAAGCACTTACTGACATTGATAAAGTTTCTTTGTTTTACAATAGTTTCCGTGATGTTGGGCGTGTAATTTACAGCGAGTATGCAGGCGACAATTGGGTAAAAGACCTTGAATACTACGAAGAAAACAAGGGTAATATTTGATGTCTAAGCATATCGCTCCAAATTGTTTGTACGCTTTGCCATCAGATGACAAGGTTCATCCATGTCGTTTGATATTAAAAGATGGTACTTTAATGTGGAAGCATGCTTTGTTATATCAAGATGAATTCGTATGTATTCCCCAATCTGAAGCACACGAAAGACACATAATAAAAACTGCTCAGCGCCTTGAGGAACTGAACAGTTGGATATCGCAAGGATTAGAGCCTTGGAACTCTTTACAAATTAAGGGGTGGTATCAACCTTTTGTGCCTGAACTATCTGAAGGTATCTCCGCTTACTTCGTACATAACATTCGTGATCTTTCCTCTATCTATATTGAATTATTGCCTCACATTCAAGACCACGAAACACTTGAGCTACGTAAGGATTATCTTTTCTTCCGACGTTGCTAACAGCAATGCCGCTTATCTGCGGCTTTAATAGTTTAACGAATCAATCAATCTATTGAGATACCATTGTGCTTTTTCAGCATCTTCTTTACTATTTGATTTGTGCCACATACGCAGCAAGTACTTCAGTACTTGAGCTTGCAAGAAACCTTGCTTACAGGTTGGAGCTTTATCAATAGCATCCTCGATTACTTCTATTGCTTCATGTCGCCCTGCTGTGTAATGAGCAGGACTGTTGACCATATCAGTGTTTACAGGATCGGAATAATCCCAAACAGATAATTTGTTATTGCTAAACCCAGAAACATAATCACCATTGCTAAAAAAGCTATTCTTTTCGTTCATGAGTTTGTCTCGCATATTGTTTTTTCCTTACCTAATATAGGAGCTGGAATCGTACATTGTGGATATGAAAAGCCCTAAAGGTGACCCAACATATATTAAGAATAAGGAACGATTCTTTATGGATGTTGCGCTATCAATTAGCAAAGCATCAACACATCCAAAAGCACCAGGTGGATGTATTATTGTTCGTGATAGGGAGATTATTGGAGATGGTAGAAGCTTACTTACAGACAGTATGGTTGAGATCGATTGTATCTCATATGCCATTGCAGCAGCAGCTAAAGCAGGAACTCCTGCAATAGGAGCCGTAATCTATACGACGCGGTATCCATTCTCGACATCTATATTTCAAGCTCACATGATGGGAATAAAGAAGATTATTCTTTTAGCTCATGATTGGGAGCCTTACTACAAAGAAGAGTTCAGACGTTCAGCACGTTTGGCACGCGAATTAAATGTGGCAATTGAGCCACTTTTCCTAGACAAAGATCCAAGATTTACTAAAAATTCTAATGACAGAGATATTGACGAAACTCTCTTCCCGCAAGCAAACCCGTTTGCACCAGATGAATATGATCCAAACAATGCAACAGATACCTTCGATGAAGACACAACTACTCTTTGACCTTGAATCCACTGGATTTCTTCGACGTGGATCAACTATTCACTGTATGGTTATGCGTGATGCTGTCGATAGCAGTACTCATGTATTTGATCATCAGCCTGAACGAGCGCTAATTCAAGGTATTAAACAACTTGAAGAAGCAGATATAATTATCGGTCACAATATTATTGGATACGATATCCCTTTGCTGAAAGAGCAGTATCCAGATTTTGAACCTAAAGGTCAAGCAATTGATACATTGGTTCTCAGTCGTTTGTTCTATCCGCATATTAAAGATAGAGATCATGAGCGTAGACCTCTAGGTATGCCCCAACGCCTGTATGGGAGACATTCACTTGAGGCTTGGGGTTACAGACTTAAGTGTTTCAAAGGCGACTTCGGTAAGCACGACGGTAACTTTGCTGTTTATACCCCTGAGATGCTGGATTACTGCATTCAGGATACCGAGGTCACCCTCAAACTATGGCAACTTATGCAACGGAGAATGAACGACTATGCCTGATAAAAATGAACCACTGACTTCTGAAGAAATTACAGTGGCGGCTGATATCTTTTTTCCACTTTTTAATATTGTGAATGAACGTATGCCGGAACGAGCTTCAACTGAAGATACTTTAAAAGTTATGGAAAGTGTAGCTAAGTTAGCTCAAAGAGAACGTTCAAAGAAACGCGAGGAAGCTGTAAAGCTCAAATTCGGATTTAATAAAACAACTAACTCTGACAAAAATGAAACTGATTGATTCCGTAAAACTCGAAATGCGTATGGCCAGCATTATGGCTCAACAAGAGGCAAGTGGTTTCCGCTTTGATCTTGCCGCCGCTGAACGAGTTCGCGGTGAGTTTGAACAGGAAATGTCTGAATTACAAAATCGAATATGCCGACGCTTTATCTATGTACCTGGTAAGGTTTACACGCCTAAGCGTCCTAACAAAACTAAAGGATATACAGCTGGTGCGCCTATGACTAAGCTGCTCGACTTCAATCCAACCAGTCGCCAGCATATTGCTTGGGCTCTACAGAACTTCAGCAGGGCTAGGTTTATAAAAGTCACTGATACGGGTAAGCCTAAAGTTGATGAAGCAACACTATCTGAACTCAGAGATACTGCATTGCAGCATGGCAATACCAAACTGCATGAAGAGTGTGAGATGTTTATCCGCCTGCTTACTTTGCAGAAGTGGATGGGACAGTTGTCTGAAGGCTCTAACTCATGGTTCAACACCATTGAAGATGACGGATCCATTCATCACAGCTGTTCTCTAGCAACAATCAGCGGTAGAAATGCGCATCGGGGTCCCAACTTGGGCCAGGTCGTAAGTGCACCATGGGCACGTCAGCTATTTATTCCACATCCTGGTCATGTAATGGTCGGCGCTGACCTCGAAGGTCTCGAACTTCGGGCACTTGGGCACTATTTAGCCGTCTTCGATGAGGGAGCCTTCGCTGATGTTGTGGTCAACGGTGATATTCACCAACAGAACGCAGATCGCGTGGGATGCACAAGGAATGAAGTCAAAAGTCTTGTTTATGGGTTCATTTATGGGGCAGGAGATGTGAAGTTAGGTCATATTTTGCACCCTGAACTTAGTGATGCTCAAAAGAAATCTTTAGGTTCTGAGTTACGTCGTAAGTTTCTTGATGCAATTCCTGGACTCGAACCTCTAGTTAATGCAGTAAAAGAAAAAGTTCGCAGTGCTGGTCAGCTCAAAGCATTAGATGGTCGTCCAATCTTCTGCCGAGCAGAACACAGTTCACTCAACTTTTTGCTTCAGTCATGTGGGGCAATTTTGAGTAAGCGATGGTGTGTCATCGGTCAAGATTTACTTGATCAAGCTGGTCTTGCCTACGACAACGACTACACCCGCTGTGCGTACGTACACGATGAAGTCCAACTGTCTGTAGTACCAGCAGAAGTGGACCGAGTTAAAGAGCTCTTAGTTGCTGCTGCTCCTCTAGCAGGACGCTACTACAACTTTCGTGTTCCGATTACTGCTGCTGCAGACCATGGAGATAATTGGGCAGCCACTCATTAGATAATTTGTGGTTGATACAATAGTCTCTATGGAAGATTTACATATTGCAGTTGAGTTTGATGAGCGTGCAATACGTGCGCTCCATTGTGCTGTGTCAATGACACTAGAGAAATGGACAGGGCAAGGTGAAGTAGATCAAGAGGAGCTTTTTAAACTAAAGCATTTCTTACAAGGTGCTATATTCGAATTTGACTTAAGTCGTTCGTTAAAATAAACTATACACTAAAACTATATAGTAGTGAATATTAATAATCTTACCCGCTTCGCTACTGATCGTCTTGATGATTTAAAAGATGTAGCTGGTGCTATTTCTAATGAAGTTAAATATGCTGCTGGTCAATTAAGAGATAAAGCTGTTGTGCCCGCTATTGATAATTCTATGGAAACTGGCTTGCTGCGAAGTGATGCTGGAATGTATGGACGTTATTTAACAGGAACTTCAGTTCCTCTAACAAAAGTGCCTTTAGATATTAAGCGTGACGAAGCAGCAATCGCTGAGAAATTAGGTGGATTTGAAAACAATAATAAAAGGAGGCAAGGACACACTTCACTTAGGAATAGTATTGCAAAATCAGACAATATGTCAAAAGCTTTTAATTCCGTAAAACAACTTTTTGATGAACAGCAAAAAACTGGCGTTGATATCAAAGCTCATAATATGGGGTTTGGAAAGTATTCTCCCGAACAAGTATCTAAATACAATAAAAGCGAAAGCAAAATACAACAGTTAGTCCAAAAACATGGAAGACAAGTAGGCCCACTCAGTCAAAATAATCCTGCTCCTAACTTTAGTGATAGAGATAGATCCTATGCTGCTTCAGAGTTTAAACCTTTTGATAAAAATAATTACACTAATCAAAATTACAAAGCCGAGTTTGGAGACCAGGGGATTGTAGGCTCTACGGCAAATACCCTTGGGCAATATACTGTAAAAGATGGAACTGTGCTTGATAGGTACGATTTCAATAGATACACCAAAGGTAATTTTGAGGCTGGCGGAGTTATTACTGGAGCATCAGATACTTCAACAAATCTCCCATATTTCTTGGCAAATTCTGCAGGAAAAATTGCTGACAAGCTTGGTATTATTAATCCTCAATCAGGATACGACGTAAGGCTCAAACTAAGATAGAATATAAATACGTTCATCTCCTAACATTAGGAGACGCAAGTACCGCAAGACTGGTGGGAAGGAACGGGAAACTACACCTCACTATGGAGTTTCCAATGACCCAATTACAAGCTCGTGCTGTCGAAAATGCACGTAAAGAATACCGTCGTGCACAGAATGAACTGCGTGTTCATCGTCTGTCTGAAACACGGTATCGTGGTATTCCCACAATCAAAGCAACTGAAGTAAAAGAACAACACGGATGTTTTACATATCGTGGTGTTAGTTACTGTCACTAATATATACAATTATATTTCTGTCCCTCGCTTACCAGCGGGGGTCTTTTTTTATTTATTTGTCACATATAATTATTGAAGCGATAAGTGTTAATCGCTATACATACTAGTTATTTATTATGAAATCTATTATTGCTATTGCAGCTTTGTCTGTTTTGTCTGCTCCAGTCTTTGCTGGACCATACACAAATATTGAGAACAATGCAGTCTGGTTGGGCAAAGAGTTCGAAGCTGCTTCTACCGAAATTCATGCTGGGTATGAATTTGAAGCTGGAGAAGACGCTATCATTTATGTACAGGCAGGACCTGCTTTTATCTCCATTGAAGATGAAGATACAAACACAGAAGTGTCTGGCAAAGTTGGAATTGTTGCTGATGTCTCAACAAACGTCGAAGTCTACGGAGAAGTTGCATTTGTCACTGCCGATCAAGAGTTTGACTTGGATACCCTCGCATTGGGTACCAAGATTGGTGCTACCTACCGCTTCTGATCGCTAGATTAAGAAAGGAAGAATACTCGCCCTCGCTTAACAGCGGGGGTATTTTTTTATTTATACAATAAAGGAAGACTATGTAATAAATAGATGCGATACGCGGGTGATTTATTTAGAGCTTTTGGTGAGAATTTAAGAGAACAGAAACTAGCTACTAACCGTAGTAAACCTATTGGTGCTGGTGCTAATGGTGTTGTTTATACATCTGATACGCCAGGGAATGTAATAAAGCAAACTCAAGTTGATGATCAGTTATATGAGCGCAGTCTTGAAAATGAAGTTAACATGCAAGCCATAGCTGCTGAATTGGGAATTGCTCCAAAGGTTGTTGGATTAGAAAGATTCCAAGGCGGAATTGGCAATCGTATTGAAATGGAAGACGTACGTAAAAACTTTGAAACGCATGGCAATTATCAAGCATTTCCTACTGGGATGGATGCTGTACGTGTCAATCAACAATTAGGTCAATTAGCTTTGAAAGGCGTTCGACTAGAAGACAGGCACAATGGCAATGTCTTGTACAACAAAATGACTGGGCGTCCGATGCAGATCGACTTTGGCATTTCTGGGAAACTGCTAGACGACTCACAAAAAGCTGCGATGTTAACTCACGTAAGTGCTGAAGGCTTTGAAGCCGCAGGTATTCCTGAACTGGGACAAATATTGCGTGCCACAGTTAATGATTACTTAGAAGGTGGCGATATTCCTCAAGCACTTGATCTAGCCAAGCAAGGATTTAGTCGCTTACAAAAAATAAAACAGGTTGCTTAAGAAGTAAACTCTTCATAGAGATTTCTCTTGACTTCTGTTTCTGGGCGAAAAGACTCGGCTCGTTCTTTATCATAAGCTGCTCTTTGATTCCGCATTTGCTGAGTAAACAATCCACCTTTAAATCCTCCAAACCCACCTCCAGCTGCTCCTCCATACGGTACTCCTTGTGTTCCTGGAGATTGTTCAGTTCTAAAAGGTTGTCGATTTGCATTAAATCTATATTCAGCGGCACGTTGCTTTGCTATAGCTGGCCCACGTTTGTTGGGAGTATAAGCATCACCCTGTCGTAATCGTCGTCTATCAACCACTATAGATTCCTACTATTACTTATCCATTATACTTCTGAAACCCAGGCTTACATTCATCTTCTGCATCAAAACACACTACCCATTCTGCATCCTTTCTCAATAGATGCTCAGGTAATTCTGATTGAAGTATTGATATAGCTGCAAGATGGTGAGGTGAATCAGTAAATGCTTTGAAATATTTCGATAACGTTATTCTTCTCACTAATGAATGCCTACTTGCTGATTAAGCTCTTTCACTGCCTTGGCTAAAGGCACAATTGTTGCAACAAGCTTTTTAGGTAGCTCTTTTTCTCGTTGTTCCATAGTCTTTGATACAAGCGTCATCTTCTCTTGCACTGCATCAATTTTGGTTTCCAAGCTTTTCTGTTTATAATCTGTGAACTTCATTGACAATAGCAATGTCAGTACTGGACCAATAATATATTCCATTGATATCGATTAACTCAACTAAGTCTAACTCAATTAAACAAATTCGAGGCCGTCATCTTCTAAGTCGTCATCCTCCCATCCCTCGTCCATGATGTCTGTAGACATTTCCGGTTGATCTGCAGACAGTTCTAACAATTCACAAAATGTTTCTTCAGAAATAATTTCAGGAAGACCAGATTGCTGCTCATCAATTTTGAAAACAATTCCAGATGCCATTAAAGTTTCTTGAACACCATTTTTTTGCTCCATTCTCGATTTAAGCAGTCGTAAGGCCGTTTTTTCCAGAGCTGGTCTGCTCATTCGACTGACCTCGTATCGTGCTCGTGTGAGAGCAAATCTCTGTTCGATTGTAAGCTGGTTGGTCATCTAATTCTGCCTCAGTAAATCTCTTGTTTGTAATCCATTCTTCAATCAATTCTTGCGCTACTTCGTTGTAGAACGTTTGACTTTTAAACCATACTAACCAAGGCTTTGATCCTTTGGAGTGATTACACTCAAGGCAGCAAGGTAGTATGTTGCTCCTCAGGCTATTTCCACCTCTTGATTTCGGCTTGACGTGATCCAGTGTGGTTGCACGGTTGCATCTGCAATATGCGCAGAGGCCTCCCCATCCATATTTAATTGATTTTTTAAATCTTCGCTTGGCACTTTGTTTAGATAAACAAGTGAGGTCAAACAGTAGGTCCGACCAGTCTTCAGCAATACCCATTCGTTCTTATTTAAGGAACTTACTACGAATGTAACGGAACTGCGTTCTTTGTGTGTATTTAAGTATCAACGATTGCGTGTTTGAGTTAATACAAGTTCATCTAACTTATCTTCTATGCGAATCATATGAGCTTCTACTCGCTCCAATGTCGTTGCAAAGTCCACTTTTGATATATAGGAGCGGGCCATGCAAAGTTCCACTTCATCAATACGTTTGTCAACGTTATCAATTTTACTATTTATCTTCGACGTCAGGATAAATCCACCTGTCACTACTGCTAATCCTGCACTCACAATAGATTCAATCATGACTACAAGTTTCACTAGTCTTTTTATATATTGTATCTCACAAAATTTTTAAAAAGTTTTTAGACTAAAGCAAATCTAATGATTAATATGAATCTAGAACTTGACGAACTCCATCTTAATCCTAATATCTGTATTTGTAGATCAGAGATTCATCGTTGGGGAGTATTTGCCACAAAGGATATTGCCAAGCATGATGTATTACAAGAATCACCATACTGCACATTTCCATATAATGAGCTTAAGAAACGAGCAGATGTAGTTGTTAGATACACCTATGACTCATCGTCTAATCCTGATACCGACGAAGTTGTTCTGGGATTTGGATTTGCTGCGCTGTACAACCATGCACCTGAAAACAATGCGGCTTACGAACTAGATACTGTTAATGAAATTATGCGTCACTATGCAGTCAAGGATATTGCGGCTGGTGAGGAAATTTTCATTGATTATGGTTATGACGAAGCCGATAATGCGGACTTTGGAGATTACTAGTTACGTTTTTTTTGACTTATGGCTGTAAGAAATTGTCCAGCCATCTTGCCCAAACTCTCCAACCTCTTCAAATTTCCAATCCAACTCAGGATCTGGTTCTGGTGTTGAACGCTTGAAATCCTCCACCGCAGTATCTAGTTTGTGCGGCAGAGTTGTATAAAATTTTCTTTCTTGTATCTTCCGTCTGACAGTTTCCAGTGGACTCCGACTATTGAACTGATATATCCATTTCCCGTCTGACGGTATGTTGCTCAGGCCTTTTTTCCAGGCTTGATTGCATTGATTGCAGAAAGCACGAGCTGCACAACTGAGTTGCTTTTCAGTGGAGTCAGTGCAATGATTTCGCTTGCAGCAGCAATAACAATCCAAAAAATTGGAGACTCAATAATACCCATGGTTATATATCTAAGTTGATTTTATTCTAACTACTTTGCTACGCAAACTACGGGATTTTCTATATACCTATAGTGTTAATGCTGCGTAGCTCCTATACATCTATTATTTATAAACAGTATATAGGAGCCAGCGTGGTTGGTGTAGTTTTTGCAGCTTTTCTCCTTTAGCTCTATGCTTAGTAAGCGCAGATGTATATATACATTATGGAATTTTCGACAGAGCAGCAATTGTTCCTGGCGATTCGCAGCCTCGACACAAAGCTCGACAGCGTGCTTCGTCGTCTCAACTCAGAAGAACAAGCAGAGTGGCTAGACACTAAAGACACTTGCTCGATGCTTGGTTGCACCGACCGTCACCTCCGCAACTTGATGGCAGAGGGCACCATCGCTGGTGACTGCATCCGTAATGTCGGCACCATCAAACGTGCTCGTTACAAGTTTCACCGCAGCAAGGTTATGAGTCAGTACCTCAAGCGCGTTTGAACTTGTCGCGCTGCTTTTCCCTCAGTGCACGCATGTTTTTCTTGTTGATCCACAGGTGGTAGTGCTTTCTGTGTGTCGTTTCTGAGTGACCCATCAGCCTTGCAGCAGTGCTGATCTCTATCCCCTGCACTAGCGATCGAATCGCATAAGCGTGACGCAGGTTGTACAGCGGCCTGTGCTTGAGATTGTTACGTTCCATGTAATCGGAGTACTGCCTGGAAACGTTCAAGCGGTGGCAGGTGGGCTTGTGTATCTCACATAGGTTCAGCTCCTTGATCCATTCTTCTGGCAACGCCCAAGCTTCACGCGAGTAAGGCTTGCCCTTGGTTTTGTAAGTCATCAGATTGATTACGTCATCCTCGAACTCGACGCTCAGTAATTCGCTGGGCCTGGTGCCAAAGGCCATGCTCATGCCATGCACCCATTTCCAACGTGGATCTTCGATGCTGCTCCAAATCGCTAGCAATTCCTCATCACTAGGAATGTCCCGCTCAGTGAGCTGAGAAATTGTGTAGCCCTTCATCGCGTCGAACAGTGGCTGCTTATCCCACTTCAATCCCATGTGATTAAGGGTGACTGAGACGATCGAACCGAAGTTTTTCCGACTGCTAGGCGACTCAATGTCCTTAATCACCTGGCAGATCGCCTCTAGATCAGCAGATTCATAGAACTTGCTGAACAGGCTGATCGTCGGTTTGTACTTAGCGGTGTAGATGCCCGCGCCTGTCTTGGGCTTGTCTGGGTAATAGGCATCGAAGCGTGCCTCGATTGCCTGGCACAGCTCTGAAAACAGGATCGAATCACGTTGAGCACTGGTTTTCTTTGCAGTGATCTTGTCTTTGCTCCAGTTGCTCCAGCTGAAAGTGCCCATCGAAAGCTCCTCGTCCAAGCGGAACGCCAGCTCTTTGGCCTTATCAGGTGTACTTAAATCGCTGGCCCTCAGACCTGTCGGAATTTGCTGCTGTTTACGCTTGCTCGGCTCCGTTTTGCAGGGCAGTGTGGCGACTAAGTACACAGCCTGTCGATCAGGCAGGGTTTTGATAGCGCAACGGTCCAGCTTCTTATTGAGGAACGTGACCCAATTTCTGTCCATCACTGACTTCTCGGCTGATCCGAGTATGCCCCAAACTCACTGATCCTGTGTACTTAAAAACCGTCTTAAATCCCTGGTTTTGGTGCCGGAACAGACCGGAACACAGGTGAACCAATAAAAAAGGGACCCTTTCGGATCCCCTGGTATGACTGGTATTTCAGCCGTTGACTGAATCGGAGCGGCGGGATTTGAACCCACGACCCCTACTACCCCAAAGAGGTAATAATTCTTTATAAACCCGCTGTATGACTGGCTCTTGAGTCGTCAAATTTTTAAATGTGCTTAATTTTGTGCTTAATCACTGAGGTGGTTTGCCACTCAGCAGTCCTCTAGAAGCACCTTCTTCAGGGAAATCTCTTGGCCTTGATTCGATGCTGCTTTTTCCACCCGACACCCGTTCATGTGCTTGAAAGGTCGCTCGTTTGTAGCGGTTCTGGAAAATGTCTGGGATCCAGTGGGTCTCAACCCAATTGATCGTTGGATTTAATTCGATATGCCGCTCTACCGAATGGCACATGGCACCCATTTGTATATAGCCATCATGAGAGACGCAGGTGTTGTCGCCTGTTCTATGCAGATAAAGAATTTTGCTCACTAGCTAACTGCTGTAATAGCCGCACCACGCAGAGGCACTCTGTAGTCAGTTCCTACTTTTAAAGCAGCATCTGAAGTTACAAAGATTCGATCAACGTATTTTCGTTTGTCATCACTGTCAAATGTGTAGTTCGTGCCATCCCACTCAACTTTTAAGTGAGGGTTAGAGTCTGAAACAGAGATGTAGACCGACTGACTGTTGTCACTATTGTCAACGCGCACGCAGCTTTCATAGATCGTGTTATCTCCGTTCCACCACCATCTAGGAACATTAAAGTAATTAACTGGACGATCCGTAGTTCTAGGACTTACAAATGTTAGATCTCCTGATTGATCTTCAAATGAATGTAGTCCTGTAATTGTAATTGCACCAGCCATCAGTCTTTATTGATAATGTTTTTATAGAAGGTTGCCTTCTTCTTCATTTTAGGTGATGCACTTGGATCTTTTAGTACAGAATTGGCGTACGACATACGACCTTCTGGAGTATCTGGATATCCAGCTTTTGTTGCCGCAGCAGTAAAAGTCCCTTTTGTTCCACCCTTTTTGCCGTGAGACATTTTTTTAAATGCCGTGGCTAACCCTTTTGCTTGCTTGCGAGTTTCCTTTGACATTACGAGCGATGCTTTGCGGCTTCATCTGCAACATCCTTAGGCTGCTTGCTGTACTGTTCTCCCTTTCGAATAGACGCACGTTTCTTAGCATTTGACCTAGCCTTTTGACTATTAGTTAATGCTTCTCTAGCTCCTTTAGGACGATAACGTTCACCCGTTGCATCCTTTCCTTGAGTACTATTTTTACCTGAGTCTGTACCCCAATCTTCTTTAGTCCAACTATCTAGAGAATTTTGTGATTTTGCTTTAGCCATTGTTAAAATGCCCATGGTGGTACACGCACATCACCAGACATTGTGGTTCCTTCTATGAATCCTTCGCGTAAACTTTTTCCTGTAGTTTCTTTAGCGATTACATCGCCTAAACCTAACAAAGGATGAGCTGCTCTTATTGCTGTATCAACTCCAGATTCACCGGTAAATGGTTTCTTTTGTATGAGATGTTTTCTAATTAGATCAGCGGCACCTATAACTGCAGATCCTAATGGACTGCCAGAAATAATCTTTGGAATTTGTAAGGCTTGAGTAGCCATACGAATACCCGATCCTTTAGCTTTGCCGAAAAGGATGTCAGCGTTTTCAGCTGCATTTTTAGCGTAGTTATACTTATACCCGGTCTTTGAGAAAGGAGTCATGACTTATACCCACCGCCTTTAGCTTTATATTGTTTGGCTAACATCTGTGCTTTACGGGCAGACCACTGACCAGGCTTTCCGCCCTTACCGCTTGCTTTAATTTGAGCGAATAGTTTCCTACGCATACCTGGCATTGTGTAATTGCCAGCCTCATTGACTTTAGATTTTTTTTCAGCCATCAGTTTGATCTACCATGTATTCATCTGACCCTTCTTTATTATATTCTTTTTTAGGCATACATTCATCAGTAATCGGGCCTCCATGAACCCAAGCATCACAGGTACGATCCCCTGCACATTTAAATTTAAATAGCTGACAATAACCAATGTTTGCTTTCACGATGACCTTACGTGGGTCTACATATGGCTCTTCATCTGTGCCAATACCTTTGCCAATACAGCACATGATTTTCCATGTCTGATCAAATGCAGCGCAGTTGCCACAACGTGTGGACTTTGCTTCTTCTATAGATGTATGAAAGATGTCTGCTTTTTTCTCCCAGAACTCATCGTTAGGGAAATCAGGATTCATAGGACCATAACCGAAATTATCAATTGTCCAATCCCTATTCTTCGTATTTTCGTGAATATCTTGAGTTGCTTTTGGGCAGCAAGATTGATGATATGTGACGTGTTTACCTAAGTTGGCTTGGGCCTTGCGTCCTTGATAATCCATTACCATTTCACCTTGTGTGACCAATAACGTGCGCTAAAAATATCTGGCTTACTATCTTGTGCATTATGCCTAGCGTAGTAAGACTTCTTACGAGCTTTATCTTTTGCAGACTTAGGATTTTTACCAGCACCGGTCACGCCTTGCTGACCAAAACGGATGATTTTCTCTTTACCTTCTTTACAGGCTTTTACAACGTGAGATTTTGTTGCGTGGCCTTTTGTACGCATTGGTTTATTGCACTTAAGTTTATCTTTGTCTAAGTGAGACTTAGCTTTTGATTTAGCTTTAGCACGAGCAGATGTTGCCATGTTATCTACATTATCCCTCTATTATTTTAACGGTTCTAAAGGATCTGATTTACCATCAACGATTGCACAAGCACGTTTATAAAAGAAATTATCTGTAGTACCTTTCTCTTCCATAGCTTCCTTAATTTTTAGCCAATTGGCTTTTTCTTCGTCACTCATTGGTTAGCTGCAATGTGATCCATCTCTGCGTGCATCAGGTCACTAAGATTTGACACCTGTGCACAGCAGCTCATAATTAATCCACGTTGATTAGGAGTGAGATTGTCTGCATCAATGGCATCTTCTGATAGCACTATTGCTACATCTCCTAATGCCATGATGATTGCAGGCATTCCCCATTTTTCAACCAAACCAGACATAACAGATAAAAGAGGATTATCTCCACTTTCAACTGATTTCCAGAATTGTTTGCGTTCTTCCGCTGTCATAATTATAGCCCTAAGTATTACTATTGTAGATAGAATACCTGAAGAGACATGTAGACATTATGGCACAGATATCCGTAGAAGGTTTCAAGAATTTTTTTAAATATTACGTAGAGGAATCACATCAACAATTAGGTATTGAAAAGCTATATCAATTAATTCCATTGGATGCGCTTGATGATAACTCTGAGTGGATGCTTCAGTATCGTAATCAGTTGAAAGATCAAACAAACAAAATCACGCAACAACCAATTACCAAGGTCCAAATGGGACTCATCATGAATTGCAGTCCTGAAAGTCTGCCTGACTCACTGATGGCCGACTTTGCACGATGCGTAGATCTATATCAAATGGATCGCATTAGCATTGCATATTTCCTAGGACAATGTGGACATGAATCAGCTGGACTTAGGTATCCTGTCGAAATTGCCTCAGGAATAAATTACGAAAACAGGGGAGACTTAGGCAATATTTATCCTGGTGATGGTGTCAAATTCGCGGGTACTGGCTGGATCCAAGTGACTGGGCGCTATTGGCATCAGCAATACTCAGACTATCTTCAGAAGAATGGAACATTTGATGAGAAGATTATGGAGGTAGGAAAGACACATACAAGTGAAAAGTATCCGTGGTCAATAAGCGGATACTGGTGGTATGCAAATAATATGAATGATTTCTGCAAAATAAAACCACCCGTCGATCAAGTAGGTCAACGAGTGAATGGTAAGTATTTGCCTAATGGGTATGAAGACAGACGTCTGTATTCTAAAAAAGCTTTTGAAGTATTAGGTCTACCGTATCCTGGTAATTAATCAAAGCTGATTAAACTATCAATGACACTATCTGATGTTACGCCTTCAGGTGTTGGCTCAGGTGTTGGCTCAGGTGTTGGTGCAGGTGGTTCCCACTGAGAATAAGCAGCGGATGTAATATATGCAGCTAGCTCATCAGTCGTTGTTGTTGCACTGATGGCTTCACAGTAAGTACGAATCTCACCACGACGATCAAGCACATCTTGAGGAACTGCTACTTCAGTTTCTTGCTTACGAATAACATACCAATCACTAGGAGCAAGCAATGTATATGCTGTTTGATTGGTGTTATCAATCCAAAGAGTAACTAGACCTTCGTGATCTTTTGGAAGATCTGGACCCCAGTAGAAACGTTGGTCGTACCAAGGTGCATCAGGAACTTCTGTAATTCCAATTGCTGTTTTCTCTTCATATGAAGACAACCTCAGCCAATTGGCTGGATACTGAATACCTGCATGTGTGAATGCACGATCGTAAGATAGTGGGCGTCCGTCTAAGATAAGCATGACAATTTCTCTGATGTTACTATTTTAGCTTTTTAAAATTGATTAGTTAATCAACGCCCACGTGCAGTTTTAAAGGGATGCTCAGCTACGGCGTAATATACATAAGTGACACCAGATTGGTTAAACCTAGCATTAGTATTTCTCACCTTAAATCCATTTGAAAGAATGTCAGTATTGTATGCACTGTTAGTAAATTCTTCTTGGCTTGTATTAGCCTTGATAAGAAGGCTGCTTACATTAAAGGCTGCTCGTGCTGTGTCAAGGATGACCCAATCTTCACCAGAAATGCTAGATGCTTTTAATAAAATAAATGCGGGACGAAAATTTGTATTTACAAAAACGCCGTCGCTCGATCCATTGCCGATGTACGAACCCACTGCTGAATATGAATTTACGGGGGCGATGCAGTAATTAATAAATGTCATACCATTGTCCATATAATGACCATGGTAAAGGCTAAAAGTAGTGCTATTTACCGAATAGTAATCAGTAGCAGATGCCCCAGTTACTGCAGCACTTGTATCATCTAAAACAAGTTTTATAATGGCACCTGTGGCATTAGTATGAGTCAACCAGCTGCCAGTGCCGTCTCTTCTTTTTGTAATCACTAATGAAGGTGTGGTGTTAAGTCCATGTCCAATACTTTGCATTCCATAAGAACCGCCAGCCGTAAATGAAACAATCGAGAACCCAGCACTTGGGTTGGCTCTTACGCTTGAAGCAATGCTGCCGTCGTTGTTAGTTACCGTCGATGTTCCGGCGTCCCACGCCCAACCAACGTATGACTGCCCAGAAGCATTTGTCTGATTAGCTGACCCTGTTAACGTAAAACCATTAGAGTCAAAAGACCCAATTGCAGGATCATTGGTCTTTTCAGCACCAGTATTGCTTGATTCCAGTGCTTTTGTAACACCTCTTATTTCATCAAATAAAGCATGTGCATTGGCGTCATTACGTCGTTTCAACCATAAAAAATCTGGCGAGAATCCAAGCCCCGTTTGTGCATTAGTTCCACTATTGCCCGTATATAACTTCGTATCAAAATACTGACTGCCATCCGCAATCGTTGGGGTCGGTAAGTTTGCGGTGCATACGGCCTTGTGTCCAGTGTTTGGAGTGCCGCTGAATGGTCGCTGTCCAAAATTATATGAGCCTGCAGCACTTGTAAAATTCGCTGCTGTCCCATCCCAGTTATAACCAGTCGTACCAATTTCGTAATACCATTGGCCAGATCCTGGAATAATTGTTGGCAGATCACTGCTGCCACTCGCATCTAGATTCCCATTCGTCAACGTAGAATGACCAGCGTGCAATGGGTTTAACGTTGCAAAATTGTTAGTTGGGGTGTCAGTTAAGCTGTCGTTGCCTACACCTGCAGTAATACTAAGATTGTTAGGAGTAAAATTGTTGCTATTTCCAGAAGTATCTTTTCCTAATGTTGTTGCAGTTGCAGCGCTGTTATCTGCAAACAAAAGTCTAAAACCATTTGTTCCGAACGTTAGGCTAGCAGTATCAATAGCTTGCCACACACCGTTATCGTCAGTCTCACCAAAATCTGTGGGTGCTAATGCTTGACCATCGATGAAGTGGGTATCAGCTAAGTAAAAACTACTGTAACTATATGCAGGACTATATGCAAATGTATGAGGGACCGTACTGTTGACTAAACTGTCAAGATTTTGACTTGGATAGGTTGACGTACTAAAATTAGTATGTTGAACACCATTGACATAAATTTTAATTCGGTCTGCACTAGTAGATTGCGTCGAATCAAATGATACTAAAAAATGATACCAAGCAGAAGGGTCTCTGAATAATGCTGTAGTTTTTACTCGCCATACCCAAGATCCTGTATATGATTGCACCCACAATTCACCATCATTAATTCTAATAGAAAAATCGTTTGATCCGCTTGTGCCTCCATTAAATATATTAGCTTCTGTATCATCTACGATTTTTACCCAACCACTCCATGTCCACGTCTTGCGATTACCTGCAGAACTTGGGGTTCTATTTAAGTACGCAGAATCTCCTGAGTTAAACCTAAGACTACGTGCGATCTCGTAGACACCAGCGCCTCCTTGTCCAGAGGCACCAGCAAGTATATTACTTCCTACAAAACTCATGAGTAATTAAGGGTAGCGACGGCTTGAATAGATGTAGAGCTACGAACGATGTAATCAATACGATCTGTCTCATTAGCTCCAGTTGAAAGTGTGGGTGCGCTTCCGCCTATCCAATCCCAATAAGAACCCCACGCGGCTGTACGACTGCCTGTCCCATCCTGTGTAATAAAAATCGAACCTGATTGACCAGCAGTAATGTTTGTTGGATTTGCAATTGTACGATTGCCACCAAGAACTACGACGTAATTATTCGAGTCGTTTAAGTTGGGAGTAATTGTTGCTCCGTCCGTCAATGTTGTAATTTCTGCACGCTGTCCAGCTGTCCATGTGTTTGCAGTTGACAGTGACACACCTGAAATAGTAGAAACAGATAGCTCTACATCACTACCACTATTGTCATAAACTAAGGTATCAACTTTAATTTTCCCGTAAGCCATAATTAACCACTAGGCATCATATCTCTAAACCTATTGTAGTAGATATAGTTTGCAATATAGTTTAGGTGAAATTACAGAATACGGAAGGTCGAACTTGATGGAACTGTTACTACAACACCTGAATCAATTGCGAGATCACCTACAGCGCCTGTGTTGGTATTAGCAGCGATGACCTTATTAATAGTAAGTACTGTTGGTGTCTCAAGGAATTGACCTTCAGTTCCTACTGTTGATGTTCCAAGTGTTTTCCACTTTTCTCCATCATATGTATAGCGAATTCCGTTTCCAGCAACGAAAAGATCACCTGCACTTGGATTATTAGGAAACTGAATGGCGGCCATTATTGCACTCCCTGCAGGTCGATGACTTCATCAATGTATCTTTAGTATATCGAAATTTCTTACTCCCCTATATCTTTCGAGTCACTATCTTCTGTGATTTGAACGCTTGCCGAAACTTTATCATCCTCAAACTCAATAGTATCTAGCAAGCTTTGTACAAGATTGACACTGAAAGCTAGAAGGGTGTTGTCACCACTTGCTCTAGCGGCGCCGAATGAATTAATAGCAGATATTAAATCTGTTTTTTTGCAAGGCATTTATATTATTCAACTATTGTGATTCTACCCTATTTGCTTTGATTAGACTGCAGCGACTGTCAGACTTCCTGCGTTACTAACAGTGATCCGATAGCGCGTACTATTTGGGGATCTGATAATAATTCCAGCACCATCCCCATGGATTTCCAGCTTGTCCCCTGGTGTGGTCGTACCAATACCAAGGTTGCCTGACGTATCCCAGTTCGGACCACCAGTACTTAAGTAGTCTGGCGTCACAGATCCAACAGGGATGCCACCATTCCAACTGGGATTCCCCTCTACCCATTGGCTTGAGTCTGTATCTACGTAATAGATGTACGTTCTTCCTTCATCTGAGTCATACCATTGATCGCCTTCATTCGCTGATGACGGTGCAGAGGTGCCTACAAATGTTTGGCGGCTACCAACTGTTATCCAACTTCCGTCAGCTCGTAAGAATTTCTGTGTTCCCCCACCGGACGAGGGTACTAGTCCTTTCTCGCTTGAGGTGAATGTAGGCAACGCAACGCCAGTACCTGTACTAGATGTAATCGTAGAAGTACTAGAGGTAAACCCTAGATTAGTTGCGGTTCCAGGTGGAGTGGCCCACGTGCCGTCTGCTCGTAGATAATTTGTAGTACCACCACCAGAAGCGCCAGTTAGTCCAGCAACGCTACTACTGAACAAAGGAAGTGTGGCATCTGTTCCAGTATCTGATTGAACCGTACGAGTAGAAGTGTTGTAAGAAAGGTTTGTTACTCCAGTAAAGGAAGCACTGGTATTAATAGTGATATCAGCTGAGCCGTCAAAACTTGCTGAACCTGTCAAGTCTCCTGTAAGTGATATCGTTCTTGCTGTTTCAAGTGTTGTTGCTGTTGACGCATTTCCAATTAATGCAGCAGTGATATTACGAGCTATAAAATCCCCCGACGCATCACGTGAAACAATTGCACTAGCAGAGTTTAAGTTCGTCGCTGTTGTTGCAGAGTTTGCAACCTTACCTGCTGTTGTAAGTGTTGCAAGATACGTATCTACAATCTGTGTTCCTTGCCAAACACCTGTACTAATTGTTCCTAGTCCAGTCAAGCTAGACCCAGTAACTCCACTTCCTAGAGACGAAGTGCTTAATACTTCTGTACCATTTATATAAAATGCTTTGCCAGATACCAAATTGAAGTGCTCACTCGATGTCCACGCATCTGTACTATCCACCCATAGCAAGGTTTTGTCCGTAGTACCTTTTAACGTAATTCCACCATTATTTGCAGTTACATCCGTTGGTGAGCTGACCACACCTAATTGAATATTTCCGTCCTTGATGGTGACGATGTTTGCATCAAGCGATACTGTTGAACCTGTTACAGTCAAGTTACCTGCAACATTTACATTGGCATCAAATGTACTTATACCAGTGACATCTAAGGTTCCAGGTATATCTATATTTGATGACCACTCGACACCAGTGCCTCCTGCATCTGTTTGCAGCAACTGATTTGAGCTTCCATCAGCTAGTTTACTAACAGCAATTTCAGCCGATCCACTAATATCTGCGTTGACAATACTACCATCAATAATATTGCTGGAGTTAACGGTGACATTACTTGGCAAGGCACCTGCAGCAATGTCAGTTGTGGCTACACCTCCCGCAATTCCAGAGGAAGTAATTGTTATACCAGCAGGGAGTGCGCCAGTTCCAAGCTTGGTTAATGTTATAGCCGCTGTTGAACTTATGTCTGCATCGGCAATTGTCCCATCAACAATATTTGCACTAGCCACTGTAATTCCAGTAGGCAGAGCACCTGTGGCTAACTTTGATAAACCAATTGCAGCACTGCTATTAATATCTGAGTTTTGAATGGTGCCATCAGCGATCATCGCTCCTGTGATTGTTCCTGAATCACCAGTGCTCACCAAAGTACCAGTCGTATCAGGCAGTGACAGAACTCTATCAGCTGTTGGTTCAATAACAGTTAAACGAATCTCATGTGCGTTTGCATTAGCACCTTCAAAAACAACCTTACCGTTATTCAAATAGATGTCGGATGCGTTTAGGTTTACACCTGCATTCAGGATAAGATTTCCTGTCATCGTGTCACCGTTTGAATTCACATAACGGTCATCTAATGTTCCACTTTGATGATTTAGGTTAGATGGATCAGGAATTAAACTTGTATCGAATTTTTCTGTACTTGCATCTACCCACTGTGTAGTACTGCCGTTGTTGTAGTAATAGTACAGACGGTTGTCGTCAGTATCAAAATATAGATTCCCTGCTACTAGTCCAGAGGGTGGTGTTGAGGCAGCTTGAATAGCCGCTTCATACCCAGTAAACGATAAGTTGGCTTTTCCTGCAATGCGTACAATATTTCCGGCACTATCTTTAATGAAAATTGCGGGGTCTGATGAATTGAAGTTTACAGCAATTTCACCGTCCAGCATATTGGCAGATGTAGGCTGCTTAGCTGCACCACTGTCTAAAACATTAGAGTGCTTTAATTGAATTTTCATCGATAAACGCCCTAGACTATCTTCTTGATATATCTATTTTAGCTATTATCCCCTGTTGTTTCTTCTTTAATCATTTGACTTAAATTTGCATGGATCTGTTCTTTCAAAATAGTTCCTAGCAAATGTTGATATGTCATGAGTAATCGTGTTGTTTCCTTCAAGCTCGTTTGCAATGATTTCACATCACTGCATGAATCAATCTCATCAGTAATTACACGTAAACTTAGCACCTTCTCTAGTGGTAATGCATAGTCTTCCGGCTTGAACATAGACTATCCCTATTTATAATCTTCCTCTTTAGATTAGCGTACTATAAAATTACTTGCTGTCAAACACCATATATGCGGTCTTCGTTGAATCTAGATTTAATCCCTTTGATAGTGAGAATACAATCTCTGATATTGATATTCCGGTTCTTGTATATGATTTATTAAAGTTTGCATAGGAAGCGTCAATCTCCTTCTCTAGTTTCTCGTCAAACAATGCCCTGACTTCAGCAGTCGGATATTTATTAGGTTCTTTAACTCTGATGTCATCATTGAACATTGAAGCAACAGCGTGTTTGCATAGCTTGAAACTTAATCGATGTGATTCTGATTCCCAGCTGCTAACCTTACCTGCTGCCTGTGACTGACCTGATATTCCATAATCATCTTGGCCTTGCGCTGTGGGTAGTGGATAGCGCAACTGTCTATTAGTTTTACGTTTACTTGGATCTTGATTTGACTGAGGCATCGACAATAATGCCTGAGAATGATTAGGGCAACTGCAGGTATATGAGTTTGCTGGTGTTAACGCTGTACCTAAACCGAACACCTCATCCATCCATGGATCCACATCGGTATCAAGGTTTGTCCACTTAGTGTCTGTTGTAAATGTCTTTGCAAAACTATTGTCGGAGAATACCAATATTGATCCATCCAGCAGGTCAGGGTATAAGTTTATTTCTGCAGCATATGGGACTGCTTCATAGATCAAATTATTATTGACTATGTCAGCCTTACGAATTACAAAAGGAAGTATTGAATATGATATATTCTGCACTTTTGGGGCTATAAAATCTCCTGTAATATAGATGCCTGGAAAATACTTTTGATAATCCGACTTTCTAAATGCATACGATCCTTTTACGGTATATGTAGCATTAGAGGTTGTAAAAATAGTTGGAAGGGATGTAAGATCGAGCATTGCTGGGGGCAATTCGTTTACGCCTTGATCTAGTGCCACTAATGACTTAGCCGATTCCTGCTCTTCTATTGTTAACTCAAAGAAGTAATCATCGTCCAGATACACTGCTGAATCTAGATTTGAAATAGCTTTTTCTATAAAGAAATTAGTTATGTAAGTAATCTTGCCGTCTAGTAAGCTTGGGTTATTTAGTATGTCAAGTGTTTCTGCTTGTCTCGTTTGTGAGTTAATTCCTTGGTTAGGTACGAATGTTCCTGAGTTCTGAGTAACTGCTACATCACTTACAGGTATGCTCACTGATACTGTTGTGAGATTTCGAGTTAAATTGATCGCATTCGACAGTTCCCTTGTTAATGTTTTTCCATTAAAAATACTTGGCAACCCGCTTGACGTTAGTACGTTTTTAAGTGTGGCTTCAGTTCTACCATTTTGTGTCAACGGTCCGTCAGAAATTCGTTCCCCAATCAGCTGTGGTAAAAGAAATTTATTTGTTGCGTCAGGAGTGATGACTACGTGTATTTCTCTATTTGCTTTATTTACTGGATAAGCAACAACATCATTCTGAACCGATGTTATGGATCCTAAGTTTTTATACTCCTGAATTTTCTTTATGACATAGTACGTGTTTGTGTCAGCGTTAGCCGTTGGGTATTCGTATCCTGTGTATGTATTGTCAATTTCATAGCTCTTACCTTTGAACAAGGTAGAAGTAATTACTGCCTTTTTAAATGGCTGATTCGTAGAGCTTTTAGGTAGACCGGGGTCATACGACGTATCTTTGACCTTAAGGTCGTTCCATCCAGCATTGCTATATATCTCAAACCCCTTACGCCACTTCACCCAGTCACTATCTAAGTTCCACTTCTCAATTACTGATCGTTGGACCACTGAGCCGAACTGGCGATCACCTGGATAATATCCAGCAGCACCTGTTCCCTTACCTTTATCCAGTCGTCCAAATCCTTTAAACGCAAATGACTCTGTCGTACCAAAGCCATTCTGCTTCCTAGGCATCAATAGAATCCGCCGTGCACCCCAAGCAATGGTGCCGCTGTAGCTGTGTCATTAGCACTTTGCTTCTTGACTGCTGCCCACAGAGCCTTGCCCTTAGGAATGTATAAGGCTTGGAATTGAGTTCCAATTACAATACTTGAGTCTGTAGAACCAACCCCTGGTACTGGATTCAATACAAACGGCATTCCTCCATACACAGTTTTTGATCCTTCTGTAGTAGCTCCATTGAAGGTGCCCAGGAAGGCTGCTTGAGATGGAATCAAGATATCCCTAGCAGTAGATAAATACATGTTGACTGTATATGCAGTATTGGTCTGCCTTGCCAATGTATAGATCTCACCAATGATGGCCCCGTCATTTGTAGTGCAGTCAACGATTAGCTTGGCTCCGTTCGAACCACCAATAGAGATAACAGATGTCTGCTCAACTGTTGCACCGGCAAGGTCAACAATATTATGCAGTACGTTATCAACTAGTAGCGGTTGCTTATTAGTAGATGTAGAAGCCATTATGCATTACCTTTGTTTGATTTACCTTTCTTGGCAATTGTAGTTTTAGTGCTGCCAGGAACCATTGCCATTGGATCAGGCATCATTGCTGGTTGACCAGTTAGTCCCATAGCGCTCTGTGGTTTACCCGTCATCGCAGGATGTGAATTGATTCCCACTGTGGCCAAATAATCTTGTGGTGCAAACATTGTTTGGTTATTTTTCAATGGCTTCACTTCTGTGCGACTTACCAATGTGGGGTCAATTGCATTTGCACCTAGTTGAGGTGCATTGACAAGACCCTTGTCTTGATACGTAAATTTATTGACAGTCATTGCATTTGGACCCTGAGGCATAGCACTAAACTGTGGTCCAAAGCTAACAACATTGTCTGGGTTGTTATTCTGTGTTGTTGGATCCCCAGGTGTCACTGACATGTTCATTGACAACATTGCCCGTTTTGGGTCCAGGTTAATTGAGTTCTGTTGTGCTTTACTTAGAGCCATTATCAAATCCTCGTTGTTTGTTGACGATCATTGTTGCCATCATCTGAATTACCAACAGCATTCCGATACATAGCAAGCTTCCTGTCTAGAGCATCTGAAGCCATATCATTTTGTTCCTGAGCTTCAGGTTGAGGTTTTTCAAACCTTGCGTCAGGCATGGGTTCTCCAGTGTTGATTTCTGGTTGTACTCCACCAACAAAGGGGTTACCATCTGCTTGCGCACGAGCTTGCTTAAGTCTCATCTGATAGTCATCTTCCTGACTATTCATGGTAATTTTAGGAGCACCGTGTGTATTTACGGCATGCATAGTTTTATGGTTTAAATCCTAAGACTATTCTACACTTAACACCAACTTGTGCTTAGCATCATTCGAGTTCCCACTGCTGTATCTGCTGGACCTGGAACTGCCAAGATAAACTCTGCACCAGCACGTTCAAATGCATAACGACGTACTTCTGGTCTCCGGTAGTTTGGAACGTATAAACTCTCAGCTAATCGATCGATTTCTCGTAGATAGATTTCACGGAAATAATCGTCACCTTTTAAGGGATCTGATGTTTGAATTGTACGTTCAACATCACCTGAAATAATTTCTTGTCTTGACGGATTTAGCGTCCGGCTGCCGCCTGCATCGAAGTAGTCATCTGGAATGGCTGCACTTGCACGCCACGCAATGTCACACCGTTTAATGTGATAGACAATTTGCTCATACCAGTAGTTGTCTGGAATAAGAGCCATGGCCTCTTCTAGGCGTGACCGATCTCCAGCAGGAATCTGTGCACCAGCATTGAACCCAAGATGAAATCTAGTTTTGGACTTTAGATAATCGTCTAGTTCCATTACGCAGCTCCAGTGATATTGCTGTAAGTGTCAGCTAACACTGATTGCAGTTGATATGTTTCTGAAGGGCTTAATGCTCCTTCAGTTTGTAGCTTTGCCAATAGTATGGCTGCTGGATTGTCTTGCATAGCTTCTTGCTGGATACCCGCACCTAAAGCTCCACCTAGAATTGCTCCTACTAAGCCTCCAGCAAAACGAGGCCCTGGTTTAACTGCGGCACGCACACCCTGCAATCCAGTTTTTGAAACTGGAGTTAATCCTTTCCCTGCCGCCAAACGATCTTTCAGATTGTTAATGAATAGTCCACCTTGATGTGGTAATTCACCTGCGACTGCACCAAGGAGAGCACCACCTCCACCTCCTAGTAGAGCAGCAGTGCCAGTACCCATTTGATTCTGTTGATCTTGCTGCGCTTTAGCTAGTAACGCTTCTTCAATACTAATTGCCATTACTATACTTTGACTTTAATATTACTAGTTTAACTAATAAAGATTAAGTCCTCTTCAATTAATTGATCCCAATTAACCCGTGGGATGTTCTCAAGCTGCTTGAGATTAGCAAACCTCTCACCACTCAGAGACATACGTAGTTCAACTATCTTTTTGGCTGTAGCAAAACCTACACCTGGTAACCGTTTTGCAATCTGTTCTGCTTGAGCTGCATTCAAATTCAATCGCATATCTTCAATAGGAACAATCGGATCAGGCAATGGCTCTTCAGGAAGCTCTTGCTCAAGCTGTGCAATCTTAACCATTCGACCTTTTTCACGGTCATACGGAACAAGTTGATCCAATGTCATGAATGTGACGTTACCTCCAGCATCTTTTACCATCGCAAATTCTTTATCGTGAGTACTGATAAACTCAACTAGTTTGCCAGTCTTACTATCTTGAAATAACTTTTGATCGGACATATTTTTTGGGGTATTCCTTTTCATATTATAAGCACAAAAAAAGCGCCTCATAAGAGACGCTTTGGTTATCTGATTGTTATTATCAGGTGCCTTGACCAGCTTCAATTCCGTAAGGAATGTGAGCATCGCTAGCGTCAGGAGCCGGAGCAGGACGGTAGTAGCAGATCTCGACCAGAATGGCGGAGGGGCTCTTACGGTCTGCACCCACAGAAGGGTTCTGCTCAGCAGTGCAGTTTGCAGAAGTAATGACCTGAACGGTGGTATCAGCAGAAGTGCTAATAGCAGTTCCGTTGACAATGCCCAACATTGCGGAGGCAGCGCCATCAGCAGGGAAGAACTTGTCAGCAGCTGCAGTCAGTGTTACTTCACTGCCAGTGTCACCAGGAGCGTTACCACCAAGAGCAACAATCTTGATGGTGTTACCAGATGCAGTAGCTTTAACGCCAGGTGCATTCAATGCGGTGCGATAAACAACGGAATTCTTAGGAATCACGAATGCTTTATCGGTACGTGGCTTGTCATCCTGACGAAGATCAGGTGACAGAACCTTCAAGCTATAGGTGCCAGCAGACAGGACACCACCGGAAAGAGTTCCAGCGTTGTCAGGATCTAAAACGAGAGCACCGACGATACGGTAGAACTCAACACCTGGGAGAGCCTCAACACCCTGTTCGCGATATGCGTTCAGGTGGGCTACATAATTACCGGGAAAAATTACGGACATAGTTAGTTAGCTCCTATCAATAAACGAAAGAGTAACCAACCGTAATGAAATCGCGGTTAAGCGTTTCAAAACCGGCAAACAGCGACCAGATCATGATGATGAAACGGCTGAAGTCATCGTTGTTATTCAACAAAATCTGAGCGTTGTTACCACCAATACCCACGCCAACAGCCTGAGGGCCGAAGAAGACAAGTTGAGATGCTGTGTAATCAGCAGCTCCTGCAGCTTCGTCAGCAACAATCAAGTTGTATGTGGTTTCGGGCAGGTTGGTGGACTCAAACCAACGGACACCCTCAAAGAGGAAGCCAGTAGGCATAACGGGTTGACCGGCAACAAAGCCAGCTTGGCCGTAAGCAGGTCCCATGCCTTGGTAGAAGTTGGCGTTGGGAGCCTCAGCAGGGTTCATAGGATTAACAATCCCTTGACCCGGATAACGAGCGATCTCGCGGAAGTCTGCGTTCTGACGCAGATGCATCATTGCGGTTGGATCGACGATGCAACGGTAGTAACCATCAGCGAAGGTAGGAACGTTGCGCTTACGCATGTCCTTAACCACTTCGAGGAGGTCAGTCTTTACATCAAATTTGGCGGACTCACCAGCGGCGTACGTCACACCCAAGGTTCCACCAGCACCGCCTTTAGGCTTGCCACCTGGCAGGTAGTAACCACCTTGATCTTTGCTGGCTTGACCAGCAGCTTCTGCCTTCAGCAGTTCGTTTGCGAAGACACGATCACGCCAACGACGATAGTCATCCAGCAGGGTCAAAGAACCGATGCTTTGGTGGAAGACATTCAGGTTGCCAGTATCAAGTAGCAGACGCTGAGCAGTAATCAGGGTTTCACGAGCCACCTTAAAAGTAGAAGGCTGTGAAGCATCGCGGGAATCAGCGGGACCGGTGTACTCGCGGAGAGTAACCAGTACTTTGTCCTTGACGATGTTGCGTGCGGAGGCGGATCCAAGTGTTTGATCGGCAGTCCGCTCACGGGACTCCTTAGTGCCAGGTTTGCCCCAGAAGCGATACCGGTCTAACTGAACAGTTTGACCAGGTTGCTTGGAGAAATCATGAACGACCACAGGTTCAACGGCCATCTCAATGATGTATGCCGGATGCGGACGATATAGTTCAGCACCAAGAAGCTTCGGAAAATCATTATCAATCCACATAGGATCGTAACTCCGTAAGCTAAAAAGTTATAAGTGACTTCGACTTAGTCACATATAATGATAGTACTTGTTATTGCTATACTTTTAACTATATACCCCAATATTTTGTGGTTATGGAATTTATAGATGATAAAATTTGGACGCCTATTCATACCTTGCCTGGATATGAATGCTGCATCGAATACTACATAAACTCAATCGGTGATATCAAAAGTACTAAAGGTCGATCTGAAAAGCTTTTGAAGCAGCGTAAAAATAAAAATGGATATATGCAGGTCAACCTCACGCAACGCATTGGTAGAAAACGTACTGTTACCGTTACTGTTCATAAGCTTGTTGCACTTGCATTTCTAAAGCCTCCATTAACAATGCCCGGAAGGACTAAAGCTTGCAGCCGAGTAGCACATGTAGATGGTCATAAAAACAATAACTCTGCTTCAAATCTTAAATGGACTAAAATAGAAGAAAGTTGTAATAGCAAAAATGGCTGATAGTCTTATTCTTTCTGGTGTTAAAGGTGTATCTAAGCACACTGGTAAAGAACTGCTGCTGACTCGTCCAAAGCGTGGTGGCGATACACATAAACTTAAGGAATGGTGGCACGGTACTAATGGTGCACAGTATGTAAATTGCACAATTTTTGATGTCACTGCTAATGGACAAACAGTTAAATTAGCTGTCGCAACAGGGGACTCTTCGTTCTTGCGTATTGATCATGATGGTAAATTGAATTTTGCTTTCTATGGTGCACGTGGCGTTACTCGTGCGGCACTCTTTAGCTCTGATCTAAAGCTTATTGAGCACTATGTCTTGCCGAGTATTAGTAAAGGTAAAGTCATGACTGTCAAACCACATGGCTCTGAAGAGAAGCCCTCCTCTATAGTCAAGCCTGAGCCGAGACCTCTCGCACCTAAGCCTGCTAAGAAAGTAGCAAAGAAGACTATTAAAGCGTTAATTAAAGACGAAGACTAGAAGCTCGGACGGTCTGCAAGTCGCATGATGTAGCTTTTGTCTTCAATTGACTCAAGCGACTTGTATTCGTTGCCAACATCAATCTGAATTTTATAAGGAAGGCGTTTAGTGTTTCTAGCATGGATGCCTACGTAGAAGAAGTCTCGTGGCTTGATATACATCTTGTCGTAGGGATGTTCTTCATTCTCACTTGTATATAGTCGAACATCAAGATAGCTGTTGTTATAGATATTTGATGCTTTAAGATTTTCAAGATCTACACTCAGGTATGAATCTGATCCAATTGCCGGAAGAGTAAGTGGAGGCGTAGCAGCTGACGAATAGCCTGGATCTGATTCGGCACCCGCTTGATCGAGACTACTGGTTACATAACCTGTGTCGTCTTCTTCGCTGTAGAAATCAATATCTGCTTTGATATAACCAGGCTCCAGATATTCCTTAAGAACAATGTCGCCAATAATATTCAGCTTTACTTTGATGAAATGATTTTCTACACCAAATAAACCTACTGCATCTTCATACTGCAGTGAGAATGGTACAACATTGACCTCCGCTACTTCAGCTTTGGATATACTCGCACCAGTCGCATAGTTGAGAGATTTACTTGATGAATACCGATCTGGATTAGTGTTGTCACTAGCAGAATATGTATTGTTTTGCCTCAGTATTTCTGTAGTGACATTCATGTCTGCATTTATTCAATAACTCTATTGTATTAAAGATACTCGCTTACACTATTGGACTGTTCTCGTAGATTTTTAAGAGCTTTATTTTCTAGAGTTCTGACTCGATCACGGCTCATGTTCAACATTTGTCCAATTGCAGTCATGGACATTGGTTCTAGTATTTCTTCCCCAATCCCATATCGCATACTAATTACTGCAGCCTGCATTTCAGGTAGATCTTGAATGAGCTCACGAATGTCTTCCTTAATGAATTGTTGTTCTAGCAGCATCTCAGGTAATTGTGTTTTATCTTCTAGTAGATCTATTAGAGCGGTATCTCGGTTCTCTCCAATTTTTATTTCAAGTGATGTTGGTTGCCGAGCTTTACACATCAAATCTTTAATGTCATCAACAGACAGGTTGAGGTATTCAGACAACTCAAATACGTTTGGTAGTTGACCATTGATTTGACTTAGTTCACGCTGGGCTTTCTTAAGTTTGTTGAGGTTCTCAGTAACATGGATCGGTAAACGAATCGCCCTCGATTTTTCAGCGATAGCGCGAGTGATCCCTTGACGGATCCACCAGTAGGCGTAAGTAGAAAACTTGTAACCACGACCAGGATCAAACTTCTCCACGCCACGGACCAAGCCAATGGTACCTTCCTGGATAATATCCAATAGGTCCATGTTGCGCTTAGTATATTTTTTGGCGACTGAAACAACAAGCCGGAGGTTTGCTGTAACCATTTTGTCTTTTGCCTTTTCACCATCTCTAATTTGCTTACGAAGTTCCTTGTAAGGAATGTCCATTACTTGAGAAAGATCTTTTGTATCGTCTAGTGCTAACTCTTCTTTGATCGCTTTAATTTCCATTAGACGTTGTACATTTCTACCTAGCAGGATTTCTTCGTCATGCTGAAGTAAGGGAATTCTTCCAATGTCACGAAGATATGCACGGACAGAATCTCCAGTACTCTTTGTAGATGCCATATTTCCTTTTTGCTTATATTTAATTCTATCAGCCTATTTGATATTTATCAACCATATATTCGTGCAAATCTTGTATTTTCTCCTGGGTTTTCGCCAGACTCAAGTGACTCAACCGCCATTGCTTGGGCAGCATGCTCGTTAAACCCTTTCTCCTTATAATTGTTCAAGTTCCTTTCATACTGCTCTATTGAGCTTTCAAAGTCTTCGCCGTGGTGAATCATCTCAGCTGCCATTTGATTTGCAGCTTGATCCTCTACTCCATCTGATTTTAGATGTTTCCATATTGCCTGAAAAATCTCAGGATCATTTGCATAATCACCCGCTTTTCTGTTATTCACTTGGCAACACTTTGAATCTCTATTTATTCTATCAATTACTATTAAGCGAATCCTTTAAGGCGTTCCCGTAGTAAAGCTTGTTCGGGCACAGATGCCATTTTAAAAGCAGCATAGTTTGGGTCTGCCATTCTTGCCGTTTCACTGTCATTACCTTTAGCTGCCAAAATTGCCATTGCAACATGACCTGACTTCTGCTGGTTAGCTATTTGTGCGGCACTAAGACCAGCAACACGTTCCATGCCTTCCCTGGCTGCAAGTCCTTGAGTTTCATTAGTAATTGCCTGTTGTCCGGCATTACTGGCTAGTAGCTGACCTTGAATTTTTTGTTGGTATGAATTTGCATCCATATCGTTGGAGTACATCATTTCTACAATTAGCTTAATTCTGTTACTTATATTGTACGTAAATTAAATACGTCCTTGTTCGGGACCATCTACGTAATCAACTGCTGCTAATAGACCAGCTAGTCCACCAGCTCCGGCTAGCACTTCACCCGCCATTCGCTTTTTAATTTCTTGTTTGAGGGCGTGTTTGCCACCCTCTTTAAGTAATTCTCTTACAAGAGTGTCAAGGTTTTTGTTTTCAGGACGTGAGGCAATCTCAAGTGCTGCAGCTACATCCTCTGGCGTTGGATTACGACCTAAGATCTTTTTGAGAGTTTCAGGTGTGAGATCCTTCTGATCGTGAAATACATATTCCAAGTCAGGATTAGAAGGCAACGACCCCGAAGAGCCGATGCCTAGTTCTCTCGCTCGTCTGCCAGAGTTGTAGTAACTCATCACATGTCTTGGATAAGAGCCTTAGCTTGCAGAGCACCTTGAGGAGCCTGTGAGAGATAACGCCATGCGTTCTCAGGGGAGCTGTCCATCATTTCGCTGAAGGAGCCCCAGAAATCATTTGCCTGGTTGACCTGACGGCCGGGAGTAGGCATATCCATTTGAGGACGCTGGAAGTTCTGTGGAACTTGTCCTTGCTCTTGAGCTTGGATCTCAGCTTCGAACTGAGCACGAGCTTCTTGTTGCTGACGTACTTGTGTTTCGTCAGGGGTCTCAGTGGGATAAGGACCTTGAGGACCGAAGAACTCATTGACGTAATCAGCCAACACATCAGGGTTGGTGAGCATCAGGTTCATTGCACCGTTCTCCTCGTTGGAAGCTTCGAATGCACTGAGGACATTGTTGCCACGCTGAACCTGCTCGATCAGTGCATCTTCAACTGCACATGCGTAGGTGTTTAGGAGAGCAGGAGCTTCAGCACCAAAGTGCTCAAGAACCTCAAGACTTTCTCCGCTGATTCCGCTTAGGTACTGATCCTGAGCCTGACTTGCTCCGTGCTGCACCGCTTGCTGCACCAGGCTGCTGACGTCGGATTCCGTATAGCTCTGGGTTGAAGCTTGGGGCTGCGAAATCTGCTGAACCTGTGGGGCCATTGAAGCCCAACTGGGCTGAGTAGTTGCCTGAGGCGTCGGTGTTGTCTGGTATGCCGAGGGTGAAACCTGGGCCGGGGAGGGGCTGGACGTATTCAGGCTTGCGCTGAGCGCCTGGAACGCCTGCTGCCATGGATTGCCCTGAGTTGCTGCCGAACCCTGCGGGGCCTGGGCCGATGCCTGGTAAACCGGTGCCTGCGGTGCCACTGGTTGTCCCATTGATGCCGGGGAGGTTGGGGACTGGCTCGTCGCGTACTGGCTCGCCGCGCTGGGCACGTAGTTGGTCGGCGTTGCTGAGCTCGTCGGGGATACTTGTTGCGCTGGCTGGCTTGTAACTTCCACTGTAACTTAACTCCTTACGTAAGAATTCTAAAGATCGATATAGGAACCCTGTCATGTCAAGGTTCGGGTCAGAAGCCAAAGGCATGTCTGGCATCTGTGGATGAGGCAATTGATAGAACTGCCCAAGTAAACTAATAAAACTGTTAATACTACTTTGTGTTTGCTGGACCATTCTGAAGGGGAATCCGCTTAACATTGCAGCCCGTTCTTCATCAGTTTTACCAGGGAATAGATATTTGAGAGCTTCAATAGAATCAACTCCCAATTCTTGAAGGTTGCGAACGACGATGCTGTTGTTGAGCAGATCTTCAGTGCTTTCTTCAAAAACTTCTCCCATCCAACGCCAACTGACTTTTAATGCCCCATCAGGGACAAGACCAGTTACACCAGGGGGTATTTCACCTGCGTCTAGTTTAGCACGCATCTCTTTATTACGTTTTTCAAGGAACTTTTGGTATTCCTTTTCATACTTATTAAATGCCCTTTCATATTCTTTCTCATCTTGAAAATCTTCGGGTAACGGCAAATCAGGTTCCGTTAAATTGATTGCTTGGCTAAACGAATCATTGAAATTACGCTCTTCTGCATAAATCATCATTGAGAACAACGAGCACAGCCCATAAGTAAATAGAGCTCTTGCTTTTTTCTCTGCTGTTGCGGCTACACGTCCATATAGTGTTTTAATTTCATATGCTGTGGCAGCCGTTCTGATTTCAATGTCATCAACGCCTCCAAGTGCAAGCCGGATTTCTGAACGATACTGTTTTACGTATAAGTTCTGATCTCCTGAAACACTATCCGGTGTCATATATCCAACACGATCAGTTGGTTCTAGGTTTGCAATTACTCGTGGAACTTTGATCTGACCATCCAAAGTACCAGCACCGAATGGTTGGCTAACACGAGTACTTGCTCTACCTGAACCACCAATTGGAGCAAACCCCGCCTGAGAGCTGATAGTAGGGCGGAAACTATTGTCATCACCACTATCAAGAATGTCATGACGTGGACGACTTGATATAAGTGTGGGGTTTCCAAAGAACTTCATGTTCTTTCGGATATTTCTTACAAGTTCATCGTGATAGAGGATCTGATTAGCTAACCAATCGAATTCTCCGTTACCTGTTGCTTCACCTGTACAGTCCATGTGATTAAACACTTCGACTGCAGGAATGAACCCAAGGCTATTAGTCAGTACCTCTGTTTGACCGGGCATCTTGAAGGGCATTGCACCCATTTGGTTTGAAAACTCAATTTTCTCGTCTGAAATCGTTTGCTCAATGCGATCTTTGTAGACTTTTAATTGAATCCATTTCTTTTTTCCATTTGACCCATTAGCTCCTGGCAAATTGTCTGCTAAGCCAATTGTCTGCTGGACATTAAATGAATAGACAAGGACTAATGACTCAAGATCACCAGCTTGGTCCCTATATGCTCGATAACTATCCTTTGGGAAGTAAAGAACTTGATAACTTTCACCAGCAGGGCGGAAATAAAATAGACCTTGACCGTCACAAAGGAAATAATCAACAATACTTTCGAATTTCATCTCCAGCATGTTCTCTTCGCAGATCTTGGCTAGGAACTCACGTCGTTTACCAAAAGAATCCTGCTCTGCATAAAATTCAATTCCTCTCCGAAGCATAAACGTACGCATTTGGGCGAGATGTGAAGACACAATCATTGTGTCTACAGATAAATCACCTCGTCGCTCTTTAGCTGCTAGTAGTATTTGCTGAAATTCACTATTGATTGAATTCATTGCCATATTTATCTCTTTTTATAGTTCAATACTAATCCATTTCCTCTCGGGCTTCCCTATAAATCTCTTCTGCATTTGAAGTAATTTCCTCAGGAGGTTCAGGAGGTGTATATTCAAAGTTAAAAGCACCACTATCACCGTACATATTCCTTCTCAGAGTATTAGAACGATTACGGGAGCGTTGGATCCCTTCTTCTAATTCATTATTTAGTCCTCTGATTCGTGATGGATTAGTCGGACTATTGTCTGTAGTTCTGTTTCGCTCAAACTGACGGCGTAGGTCTCGTTGACCTCTTATAGCTGAGTCAGTGTACATACTCATAAACCTATTAGCAGCAGCAGGGCTGTCATCTGTGTCGTAGTACCCACCCATTGTGGCTCTAGAAGTAGGTGAATCATAAAGACTACTTTCACCACGACCGCCGTTGTAATTAAAGGTACGGCTACTACCACCATAGGAACGTCGTGAGTAGTCCCTATTGTCTCGGCTATTATCAACCCTGTTATCTACTGTTTGTCTAATTGAATTATCTTGATTAACTCGGTTATTATTACCATCAATGCCTATACGATTGCGTTGCGAAATTGGCGATGAGATTGAATTATCTCCAGCTTCCGAACCACCTGATCGTGAATTACGATCATCCGTATTTGGATTAGGAGAAGGATTCGGCTCAGGATTAGGATTAGGATCTGGCTCATCGGCAAAACCCTGGAGTGTATCTAGAGCTCTCCGTGTAGAACTCCCATGTTTAGTAGTATCTTTGATTCGATCAAAATAATCTAATACTGCTCGCGCACCGTCCCGCCGAGAAACACCCTCACCACGATTCTGGAAAACATGGTTAACGTCTAATCCACTAAACCTGGAAGTACCTCTATCAGACCCAGCACCTCTTGCAGTTAAGTCATAATCTGCAAGATAGTCATTAAAGCTTCTTAGAGCTTCTCCTGCCATTCGAGCCATCTTATTATTTATAAATTAAAGCTGTCACTATTGTAGTCCATCTGTAAACTACCTCTTCTAAGTAGTCCACCCATAGTTAATACCATTGAGTCCACAGCGTCATCATGTGGTGAATGTCCAAAGTTCAGTAGTTCTTCTTCAAGTACATCCCACTTACGCCATTTATTCCAGACAACTTTTTTATGTTCATATAAACCAAGCACGCCTCTTAGTCTTGCAAGCTTATCTCCTTTGAAACCTTTTACTGGAGAAACTGAAAGATTATAAAGTGCACGTTGCTCTAGGATTATTCTTTTGAAATCTCCTTCAAAAGAGTTTTGATAAGCAACCGCTTCAGGCCATATGATGCATGGGGACATTGTTGGAAAGAAGTCACCCTCGTCATTTTCAAGAACAATATTCCAATCAGCAAGCATTTGACAGAGTAAATCCATCTTGTCGAGATTTCCCATTGTCCGGGCACGACGTTGATCAATCATGAATAGCTTGCCATCTTTAATCCCACCTAGGGTCATGACTGTCCAGTCATTCTTTTCCTTTAGTCCAGCACTTAAGTCAATACCCACACCAAGGCAGTCGTAATCCTCTGGCACTTCACCTTTAATGATTAATTCCGGTGATATCCCAACATCCGTTGACTTAACAGCTGTATTTAAATACTGATATGCAAATGCAACTCTATCTTCTGTCTTTCGTTCATTCAGATATTTCATTGACCAGAACTCTGGCCAGTATGAACGTTGTTTACCATCTTGGTCAGTTATGACTGCTCGCTGAACAATCTGTTTCCATTTGTTCTTTGGAACGAATAACGTGGCGTGAATGTCGTCATAGTGGAAGCGGGTTCCCAAACAAATAGCCCGTGCACCTTGAAACATCGTTGGTGCGATAACGTTAGACCACGTCTGCTCCATCTCACGGCGAATGTCTGGGTTGTTGATTGAAATGGCAGATTTGATAGGGTCATCAATAAGCACCAACTGCGATCGTTTAGAGGTGATTGCACCTTTGAGACCACCACACGCAATTGTGAAAGCTTCTTCACCCGCTGTGTCAATTCCTGCAAACTCATAATCAATAGACCAGTATTCATCTGAACGTTTTATTTTTGAGAGCCTTACCATTGGGAAGATCTCTCTGTATTTATTACTTGTAAGTATCCCTTTGATTGTTGCCGATTTCGCTCGGCTTATGTCTACCATGTAGGCGATGTACAGAATACGTAGCATCTTCTTGGCAGCTGCATGTCGTCCAATCATCCAGGCTGCAAACAAACCAAGGACAGTACTTTTTGCAGAACCACGTGGTGCGAGGATCGATGTATTTGGACCTGCGATTCCAATCAGGCATTCACTATCTTCTCCAGTACATAACTCTGTATGCCACTCCAGCATATGTTTTGCAGGAGCTTTTCCCATGAACTTACAAAAGTCTTGGAAGCTGTCTCTTGCTTTTAGAACATCTTCACTTGGTGGTTTGACAGTTACCTTTGTAGCTGTCATCAGTGCTATTCGTCTGTACGCTAATGATGCGCTAGGTATTGCCATAAGTTAGCCTTTCCTAAAGTCTAACTAATAATTAGTTTCATGCTAGGCCAAAAGCTTTGGCTTGTTTATCAGCAGCTCTGCCTTTCATACGACTAATAGCTCTACTTCTTGCTTCCCTTAGTTTACTTTCTCTGAATGATATTCCCATATCTCGTAGAAAGATAGCGGCTTCTTCTGCACGCCCCTTTGAACCAGAACTACCATCTGGCATTTTTGGTAAAGCCTTTGGCAGAGTTCCTTGCAGCCGTAATCCAGAAGACTTTGCATCCTCAATTGCTGGAAGTTCAGGAAGTTCAGGAACAGGGGGTAGATAGCTCATTAACTTAGTTCACTATAAATCTTTGCAAATACTGCATTGATAGCATTATCAATTGGCTCAGCAAGATGTGGATCATCTTTGAAGATAGAGGTCATCTCACGCATTACACGATCTGCACCAGCAAGGATCAAACCTCTTTTGTCTGTTGTACGGTTCATCCGATCAGACGTCTCAATGTGCGAACGTAACTCCTTTTCAAGCGAAGCAAGACGTGCCGCACCATCCGAACCTTTGATCTCTCCCGAGGTAATGGCCATTCGTAGGTCCTGTATATCGGAGTGGAGAGCAGCAATTTCGCTATTGAGTATTTCACGGCGATTAAGCTTTTTATATTTCATTTTGACCCAACGGGCCATATCATTGAATGTACCTGGATATTTTAAAATTCCTGCATATACCCAAATTTCAATGATTGATGGAGTGACTTCAGCAAATTCTTTGAACTCTTCTGACTCAGATGCTGGTAAAGTATCTAACCACTGATCAACATAGGTAACATAAACTTTACCGGTCTGAGTATTTTTTGTACCGACAGTCATCAGAAGCTTCTCGATAGTTGATTAGCCCGACGACGATTACGTTCTTCCCCACGAGCTGTAAGCATGTCGCTATGTTCGTTAGTCTTACGTGTCTGATCACCTGTGGCTGCTGTTCCTAATCGATCCTGTTCACCTTCAGTAATTGTTTGAAGACGATTCTCTACACCTTGTGCTCTATAGTTTCGTCTAGTCTGATCATTTGTTGCTTGTATATCTGTTATTCTCCTTCCTAACTGACGGTTTTGATATTCATCCTGTAGTTCAAACTGCCTGTCTAGATTACGCATTCCATATCCAAATTCATCAGCGCGGTTCTCCATATTATTACGGAGTTCTAAATTTGCAGCAAAACGTGCATTTCCTCTAAACAACCCGGACTGTTCCTGAGCTTGTTGACTTGAACGTTGAGCATCCATGCTCTTATCTATTTGACTTGCCATGATGCTGTCCTGTAAACCAGAACGCCTAGTTTCTTCTCTACTTGCAGGACTAAAAAAGCTGCTAAGGTTATTTCTAAAATTAGTCATACCTTGTAGAATTCGCTGAGTATCATTATTACTATTACTGCTATCACGTCGCCTACGATCACGTTGGTTACTATTTCGATTATTCCTGCCGTCTTGATCTTGCTGACTGTCATCAATACCGTCTCTATTTGTATCACGAAATGAACTTGGCATTACTTTTCTGATCACTAATATAAATATTGTATCTAACTAGAATAGATGTATATAGGAAAGTAAACGTGCCATGGCATTAACATCTAGTAATTCTAGTAACTACTTAGCAGGTGCTGCTGAAGTAAATAATATCTCCAGTAATCTCTACAATGTTGCCAGACAGACCGGTGTCAATACTAACCAATTAGTTGAGGCTGAGATTAAAACAAGGGCAAATCGATTCAAGGCTAAAACTGATGCTGAAGAAAAAGTTGGTAAGCAAGATCTGAAGATCAACTCTATTCTTAAGTCAAATGAAATTGATGCTAAAGCTAAAAAAGACGTAGAGAAGATCATGAAGCCAGCCCAAATGGCAGGAGCTTTAGCCCAAACTGTCGACTTAGGCAATATGGGATTGATAATGCATCAAGATAAGAAGCGCCTTGATATGGAAAATGCTGAAACTAAACGTATTCAAGCTGAAGAAGATTTAAAACAAGAAGAGCGTGATAGAAAAACAGCAGAGTTGTATAGGAAAATTAACGAATCACTGACTTCTGGTGATAAACCTACTTCTAGTACAGGAGGTACTCCAGAAAAGACCGAGGGTACATCTTCTACTACGTCCACTAATACGACTTCAACAACCTTGAAGCCTTTGGCTGGTTCTACTAAATTACCTAAAAGTTCTATTCGTCAATTAGCCATTGACCAAGGATTTACTCCTGAAGATGCCGGGATTGTTGTTGGCATAGCTGGTGGCGAGAGTGGGTATGATCCAACTAATAGTACTATTCGCTCTGGCCTTTATAAAAGGGAAGGTGAAGATAGTGTTGGCTTAATGCAAATTAATTGGGGATTTCACAAAGATAGTGGTTGGTTACAAAGTTTAGGTATTAACAAGCGAGAAGACTTATTTGATCCAGTCAAAAATATGAAGGCAGCAAAATATCTACATTCGGGAAGTGGTGGTTTCAGTGATTGGACTGTTTATGATAAGGGAATTTATAAGGATTACATGTAATCTTATTCGTGGCTGCTACTCTTAAAATCCTTGACCAATATTCTGTAATCCTCCCATAATCATCATTAGCATTTCACGTTGAGCTTTACGTGCATCTCTAGCTTCTTGAAGATCTAACCTACGATTATCCATACGTCTCTGTGAGGCACGTTCAGCTGCTGCATTTTCAAATTGCAGCATTTGTAGATTATTTTGATTCGCTAGAAGGGTTTGTGCATCTGTCCTTGCTTGGTCGGCTTGTGCACGATTGTGTCTTAAAACTTCGATTCTTCCACCGAATTCTTTTTCCTTTGTAGTACGTTTATCATTTTTGTAATCATTAAAATTTTTCAATTTTTGTTGATAGGTGGAAGCTGGATCAGGAATAAAGCCCTCTTTCGCCATATCCAAATTAAGGCTTTGATTTATCTTTAAATCCTGTGCGTGTTCTTCAATTAACTTGTCTAAGTCAATTCTGCTTTTGTCTTTTGTAAGTTCTGCTTCCTCGTCGCTTATTAGATTATACTTTCTTAGTTCTTTGAGTCTGTTTCCATACTTATCTTTCAGATCTTGTACGTATGCACTTTCTGTTGCTTTGTCAAGAGTTTCACCTTGCCATGTAAATAGATCTCCTACATGATCTCCAATTTCTTTCTGCCTACCACCTAATCGGGGATCATACGTCTTCATTTCACGTTGTGCGTGTTGAGCCGTTGAACCACCAAAAAGAACATCTGTAAACGACATTAAACTAACCCTCGCTGTTGTAGTAACTTAAGCGCTTCTTCTATATTACTAGTTTCAAACATCATCCCATTCCACCTAGTATTGCACCAGGCAATCCACCAACTGATCCTGCTAATGCTCCACCAACATTAAACCGTTGTTGCTGTTGTAGTAACTTAAGTGCTTCTTCTAGCTTACGCTCTTCTGCAGACTTTCCTCCGCCAAATAAGAACTGAAGTCCATCACTAGCAGCCTTGCCTACAGAGGCACCACCTGCAATCATTAGTGGATTGCCCATTCCAAGCACTCCACCAATCGTTCCACCAATACCCATACCTGCTGTGTCCATTACTTTATTGCCAAGACTGTCGTCACCCGTAAGAATATCTCCAACATCTCCTACAGCTTGGACTGCACCAAGCACAGGTAGAGCTCTTCCTGCAAAACGCATAGGAGCGGATCTAACAATACCCATTGCTCCTTGACGAAGACCTTTAGGTAAAGCTTTTACTCCAGCTGCTACTAGCTTATCTCCTTCCATAATTCTGTTGGCATCATCAGCCATATTGCCAATGCCACTTAAGGTTTGTCCACCTAAGTTCCTTAGTAACTTGCCTTGTACAGCACCCCTCATGAACTCTGGATTGTTTTGAATGGCTTTTAGAAGTAGATCTCTTTCTAGTGGAGTCATGACATTGTATTTAATAGTTTAATTAACCGATTGCACTACCAAGTGCTTTGCCACCTTGTGCAGCAGCCAGCCCCACTATTGGTCCACCAAGAATTGTTCCGCCGATACCTGCGACAGCACCAAGTGCAGAACCCATGATGCCCTTACGAGCTTGTTTTTTGGCAGCTTTTTTTATAGCTTTAGCTTTTTTCTCTGCTTGATTGACCATTCCAATAGCACCTAAGCTTGAAGCATATGCATTGGCATCAGCCTGGTAGGCTGCGCTTTGCTTATATGCTTCACTCGCTAGATCAGTGGCTGTAAAAGATGCTGGATCAAATGCTCCAGTTCTATTGTTTGACCAAATCTTACTAAGGTCTACAGCATTACCATACGCAGCCGCATTAGAAGTTCCACCAGAAAATGATGGTTCTGTAAAAACTAATCCAGATGGAGATGATTTAAAACTAGTAGCCATATTTTTCAATTAGCCTTTATTAAGTGTATCAATATTAAAGTATTAATTTTGAGGAATTCCATAATTTGGGCCTAATGTTCCTACAGTTTCTTTTCCAAAAAGTCCAAACTTTGGCAATGTGCCTCCTCCAGCACCAATTGGAGTACTTCCAAAAATATTATTCATAAAAGTTTTGCTGGGATCAAAGCCTCCCGCAGCACCAAATGATCCTATGCTTCCAGCAAGGCTGATTGCTCCCCCAATTGCGGATGCAGTATTCATTGTTGATTGTGCTGATTTTTGAGCAGAATTTAATATGTTTCCCGCTTTATCTTGAGCGAATGTTCCCAATGCTTGTCCTCCTAGATTTGAATCACTTAAAAATGCTTGACCGCGTAATTTAGCCTGTTCTCTATTGTCAGCCCCTGAGACTGCCCCTACATTCAGAGGATCATTAAAATTACTTGGACCAAAACTCATTGCCATTTTAATTACCCTAAATATTGTTCAGCGCTACCGCCTTGCATTTGATTCTCCAGAGAATTTCTGCGACGACGCTCATCTTCAATTATATTACCTCCAACTTGACCTGCGGCTAATCCAGCCATCCCGCCAATTAGTCCACTAATTGCAGCACGTTTGTCCCTTACTCCATACTTTGCTCCAGCCAATCCACCAGCTAATGCCGTTGCAAAAGGAATAACTCCTGTTGTAACTGGCAGACCTCTTCCCAAAAACTGAACCTCAGGTCCGTGAATACCTTCATCTGTAAACTTAAGTGCACCTGCTCCAATAGTCACATCGCCATCTAGTGGGTTGTAGTCTTCGCGCTTGTCATACTTAAATGCTTGGTAGCGGTTGTAATCCTCACGACTTACATCTGGTCTTACTTTCTTAAACTCTTCATAAGGAAGTAATTGACCGGTCCTACCCATTAAATACTTAAGACCAATTTCACCAATAATGTTTGCGCTTTTTGTTGGATCCTCTTCTGAAGGAATTGCCGCTTTATATCCCTCAGCACCTCCAAATGGGCTCATAAGCCCTAGTCCGGTATTAATTGCAATGCCAGTAGGTATTGCTAATGCTTGGACCATCCCAGGGCTGTAATTACGCTTTTGTAAATCACCTGAATCATCAAAGCTGTATCCACGAGCTGCTGTTAATTTGTCATCTATATACTTTGCTTTTTTACTATCCACCATTTCTTTGATGGAGTCCTTATCTTGTATATTCAAATATCTTGGAACATTGCCCTCTGGTGTAGACCTGAATGGAATCTCAGAGCTTTGTACACGAGACTTTTTATAAAGCTCTGGGACAACACGAGACAATGCTTGCTCATTAATTACTTCACCTGTTGCCTGTAGTGCGTTGAGTAGCCAGTACACACTACGGGTGGTGTCCTGAGTCAAGTCATTAGCAACACTTCCCATTATTTGTCCAGACTTTCGAGCATTACTGCCTTTCAGCTGCATGTCTAGCTCTTCAAGCGCTTGACGTTTTTCAGGCCTCAGGTTTCCTGTAAGTTCTTGTATTCGAAATGCGGCAGGGTGGGTTCCCATAAGAGAATCCCATTTAGTTGATTCTTCAGTTTGACCGCTTAGCTTCCGATCTCGAAGCATTGCATTTCTACGATCCTCACGTCCTAGCGAATAGTCATCTTTAAAGCCTTCACCAAAGTCGCTGAGGATATTCCGAATCATCTGCATCCGATCTTTTGCCATTAACCAATACCTTGGTTGTCGTATAGATAGCTTTGTGTAGATCCTGGTAGCAGTCCTAATTCAGCTAACAGCTTTCCTGTTTGATCCTGTCGGATCATGTTCTCTAGTGCTTCACGATCCTGTGCACTTAGCTTTTCATAAGGTGTCTGACCTTTTCCACCCATAGCAAGATCTTTACCTTGTTGTAGTTTTTCAGCAACTACTCGGCCACCCATATCTCCACCAATCGAACCTGCCATATCTAGCATCCTTGCTAGGTTTACATTTGTTCCACCAAGTCTTCCTAAAGCTAATCCACCTAAACCACCACCTACTACTGTTGAACCACCAGCAATTAATTTATCTCCAATATCTCCAGGTGTCAGTGCCATTTCTATGCCACCATAAAACACTTCTGGAAGAAGACGTTCTCCAAGCGCCATGTTACCCATATATTTTTTTGTAGCAGGATCCCTGAATAAACCTTTGACAGCACTACCTGCAAATCTTCCTACTTTACCAATCATTATTCCTTACGCAGATTAATAGTTATCAATATTATATCTTTTAGGTAACCTCTTGACCAAATTGTGGATTGTTGAAGTTATCCATCCAGTTATCTGTTATTTTTGCGTTCTTTGGATCTTCCATATACTGCTGAACTCTGAATCTTGCTTCTGTTCTAGTATTTTCTGGACGACTAAAGTTTTCTGGATGTTTTACATCTGGCACCCCTGCACTGTATCCAATGATGCTTGGTGCAAACATTTTATCTTCTTGTGTCCTTTTCCCCTGTGCAATTTCATTACGGTTTTGCAGATCTACACGGGCTAAATTTCTCTTGTTAAAACTCATGATCAGGCTCGGGGGAAACGTGAACGACGGCCTACTGGAGGCAGTTGGGAAATAATTGAACTCATTGCATCTGCACGACGAGTGAGGTCCTCATCTGCTCTGCGTTGTACAGCTTGTGCACCAATGATGTTGGATTTATTGCGCTTACGGCGAATAGCCGCATCTGCTCTGGATTCAGGTCTCTTTTTCTTTTCTGCAGCTGCTTGGGCACGACCCTCACTCAGCTGTTTAAGATTTGATCGAATCGCGGCAGGGTCTGATTCACCAGTGTTGTTATAGACCAGTTGCTGACCAAACGTAGACAGTGGGTTGGTTGAGCGCTGCGCGGGCATCCCAATATATGGCTTTTGCGCTCCTGATGTTTCTAGCTTGCCGAACCGCTTTTTAATGTCTTCTTCTGCACCTCTTCCTGAACCTAATTCACCGCGAGTACCAATTGGTGCTCTAGTGCCTCCTTTCTGTTGAGCAATTTGAATGCTTCCAAATCCTTCTGAGGGTGAATCAAATACAACACCGCCACGCTTACGGCGTTCATTCTCTACTAGTGCTTGAGCGGTACCACCACTGACACCTTTATAGCTTTCAGGTGATAAGGAGATTTGAGGTTGTTCAATGGGAGTGTTTGTTCTCCCCAAGTAAGTGCCTGTTGGGTTTTGATTAACTGATGAACGACGGGCAGCGTCTAGTTGGAACAATGAGTTAGCCAATCGCTGTTCATCTCCACTTCCCAGGTCCAATTTGTTCATTAATCCGCTAACAACCTGTGTTCCAGCTGGAATATTATTTTCAAATTGATCTTTAATATACAGTGTGTTTCCTTTACGCTTCAGCTCTTGATTTACAAACGTTGCAGCTTTCTCAAGCTCATCAATTGACCGGATATTTCCTGATATCTGCTGTAGAGCGGGATTTTTCATACGAACACCCAGTGCACGCAGTTTATTTGCGAAATTTGATGTCTCTTTAGAGATATTTGCCTGTGGGTAACGGGGAGGAGTGCTTCCTGTGTCCTGAACCATGGCAGGGAGGTTGCTTGCAACCCACTCACGCGCAGTTTGTGGATTCTGTGGAGCATTCATCATCTGAGCAGTGTCAGGTGTGTTAGCTCCTTGGGTTGAAAGGCTGATACCTAAAGCAGGGTCCAAAGCAATAGGAGCCTTGGTCACTGGATCTGCATATCCCACAATCCGTCCAGTGTTATCAACGATCTCTTCTGCATTAGGGAAGGTTCCCTGTGGACCTTGGCGAATGACCTGTGTTTGTTCCATACCTCCAAGGGAGCCTGCGGCTCCGAGGCGGCGAATTTCACCAATACGGCCAATAGCTTCATCAGCCATGGCACCTGGTCCGTTAACTGTGTAACCCAACCGTGCATAAGTATCCGCTAGATGACCCACAGCTTCATCATTCTCTGCTCTCATCTGTGGGCTAAAGCGAGCACTGTCACCTCGTACTGTTGCTCGTCCAACTCGTGCATCAGCTACCCTTTCATTCCCTAAATAGACGTTGAGAGCGTCCATTGCTGTCTTTGTTTCGCTATCAACCCCAGATCCACCGAATACACGGGCAATAGATCCACCAATTCCACTCTGTTGCCGTTCAGCAGAACGTTGTAGATCACTCAAAGCATCACTAAGCACCGATTTAGGAGCATTGGCACCTATATATCCCAGTGGTTCTATAAATGTTTGCTTTCCTACAAAGGCTTTGCCATCTTTTTTGCGCTTTCTACGGCGTAATCCTTCGAATTCGCCATATTCAAGAGGCTTTTGCTCTTCTAAAGTCTCTCTACGAACTAATCCAGTCTCTTCATCCTCCGTAAAACCTCGATCATACGCTCTATATGTCTGCTCATCGTCCTGCATTTGGCCAAAAGCAGCAATTAATTCATCATCATCAAGATATTTAAGATCATCTAACTCTTGACGACCTACTTCAGCCCTAGTTGTCTTCTCTGACTGTGCAATCTCACGTAGATATTGTTCTGGATCAAACTGTTGGTCAGCCCTAGCCTGTCGACGTCGCTTACGAGACACAGCTTCAAGCATCTGTTCTTGCGTCAACCCAAGGGTTTGACGTGCGGCCTGAAATTGTGCACTCTCTATTAATGCATTGTTTAGGGCTTGTTTAGCTTCTAGTGACACTATTTCTACTGCGTAAACCTACAACTATTGTAGATAATTTAAATATCTTTTATATTCCCAATAACCGTGTAAAGTAATTGCTGTTTATATCACTCTTGATAGGTACTCCCGTTATGTTTTCTGCTAGCTGTTGCATTGCACTATTATTCATTAAAGCTTTGTAGTCAATAGGATCGGACTGATTAAATGCATCTGCATAGTTTGTTGTAGACGGAGCAGGCATATCTTTGATTATTGGTTTTATGTTGGGATTTTTGTAAGAATTGATTACTGCGTTTGTTGCTTCATCTTTAAATTCCTGTGCTTGTGGAATGATACGCACATCTGGTTCGCCTGATCCATCTACATCTACTTCTACACTTCCACCTTTGTTCCCATGAATTGCATCAAACTTTGCTGGATTGAAATCCTCACCCTTGCTAACATCTTGATTCATTACTCTGTAGTCGCTCATTAGGTCCCTTCGATCTTGAGCTTTTTCTTTTGCAACACCTTTTGTATATTCTTTGTATGCCAAAGCAGGGTTTTGTTGTGCCCATATTGCTAGATTCTCTCCATTCTTTTGACCTTTGAAATAGTCTTGCATTGCATCTTTGTTTGCTTCACCCGCTTTAAAGTTAGATGCATATTGCTCAGTAGCGTTTGGGTCTAACCGAGGACCTTTCGATAGAGGAGGTGCATCATTTAGATCTGGATCTGGATCTGGATCTGGATCTGGATCTGGTGTGTCAACCGTTGTTTTAAAACTCTTCATCAGTGGAGTTATTGTCTTTGGCGTGAACACTGCATTGTTCCCTTGCTCTAACCCATACCACGTGGTACCGCCTAATTGAATGGTGTTAGGTACATAGCCTTCTTTTTCCAAAAAATAATTGTCAGCATCTTGGAATTTTACATCTTTAACTAAAACTGCTGGCTTATTGTTCAAAACTGTTGAGGTTCCATCAAACCTGCCTCCAGTTTGCCCCTGCAATCCCGTAAATTTTGATCCAGGTGTCATTAATTTAGCAGTAACCGCTTTTTGTAAAGCAACCTGTGCTTTTTTCCGAGCACTATTTGCACTTGTTGTTCTTCTTCTATTACTTGCGGGCATATCTAATTTGCAAATATCTTTAATTTTACCTAATTCAAAAACTACTCTTGCTACGCTATTTCCCTATATTGTTTATTTGAAAATGATAGGAGGAGGAGAGTAGCTAGGAATTAACAAGGGATATATACAAAACAAGCGTATTTTGCGTAGTTCGTAGTTTCGATTCAAACAAAGCAGCGCTGCATCGTGATATCAGTAATTGTCAACGTCCGCTAACACAGCCATATTTAGTTTGTACCCGAAAATAAAGACCATATACCCAAATATTCTTGGGTCAGAGTCAGCTAAATTGACATATGGCACAAAAAGATCCCCTATAGGACCCTAAATTAGTTAGAAAATTTTCGACACGTCTAATCCCTTCTGTACCCCGGTAACCGGTGGAACAAAAAAAATAGTCACAAGTTTTACATGTGATTTTTCTTTTGATTTAACTTCTGTTAAACAGAAGGATTCAACTCAAGTTAACAACAGTTAATTTTACACAAGATGTTTCACATTTGTTTAACTTATGTTGTAACAGTTGAGTTCTTACACATGTAACGTTCACTTAACAGAAGTATAACTTTCGTTTATACATCTGTCGTTGACGTATGTGTATTCATTGATGACTCATGTCTCACCTCGTAGAGATGTCATCATTCCCCCTCAATTCAATTACCGAACACACTCACTCACGCCTATCGGCGTGTCTATTAGTTAGTGTTCTTTGCTCGTTCTGTCGTGCTCGCTGTTTTCTCCGCCTCGTTCCTCGTTGGCTTTGGCTTGGCTTTCGCTCCTCGTCGCTCCGTCTTCTGTGAGGCTCCCTCTGGTACCCCTGGCGTCTGCGCTTCTCGCGTGGCTTTGCCTCTGCTTCCGTTCGTCTTCGCCTTTTGGTGGCTGCGTCTTGCTCCTCGCGGTTGCTCGGTGTTCGTTCTTTGAGGGCTTTGCCCTCTGAACACATTTAACTCGCTGACTCGCGAGTCTATTCATTAGTGTTCTTTTTATATAACAGCCATGTTCACGATCGTTGATCTTCTCACAATGAAGGAACTTGCTACCTTCTCCTGTCACTACAAAGCTTCCTGTCGTGTAGCAGAGATGGAAGAAGAGTTAGATGCCAAAGGAATCAAACATGAGTTCCTGATTTGGCCTGAGTAAGGCAACACATGAGCCCGTCTATCGACGGGTCTATTTCACTGTGTTCTTTATGAGTATGCACTCATGTCCATTCGTAATTGGGAAGCCCACCTTGAAATCCAAGGGTGCCATATCGCATCCTTCAAGTTGTCTAACCCAAACGAACTTGCGGACAAGGTGACACTGGATGACCTCCAGTTCTGCGACAAGATCACACTTGTCCCTGTCCGCTTGCCTCGTGACTGAACACAAGTGCAGGCGTCTATCGACGTCTGTATTTTTTCGTGTTCTTTACATCAAACAGATGTACACAGTTTCCTACTTCGAAGTTCACTGTGATGACGGTATCCCTGAAGCTACTCGCCAGTACTTCAATACCTACCACGAAGCACAGGCTTACGCTAAGTCCTTCGATGACTGGGACGACGTTCGCGTTGATTACCTCCAGGTAAACACAGAACCTCTCCCCTTCTGAACACACATGGCCCGTCAATTGACGGGTCTATTTCACTGTGTTCTTTTAATCAATCTCATGATTACTATCAAATTCAACGCTCCTTACACTGGTGCACTCCGCACTCAGTCGTTCTCATCACTTGCAGAAGCTCAATCAATGATTGACTTCTATGCATCATGTGGAACTAGAGCTTGGTTTGCATAACCATTGAAGGCAGTCTATCGACTGCTTTCTTTCACTGTGTTCTTTATATCTAATTCACACTATGAGTAATCCTTACATCACGCAAATCTGTCAACAGACTGGCGCTACTGAGCGCGAAGTCGTCCGTGACATGATGCCTACATTTCGTCCTATGACTTTCCCTTGTGAAATCCATGGACGTCATTTCGAGTCACACGATGACTACATGAATGAGTTACACGAGTTCATAGCTGGTATGTAACACAATGGCGTCAATTGACGCCTCTATTTCATTGTGTTCTTTCGATACTAAGTATCTCATGCGTAAACTCGCAACCCTTACCAAGATGACTGCTAAAGGCTTGTCAACTTGGACATTCGCTCAATGTGACAGTGTCTACGTTGCATTCGGTGGTACTACTAACCGATGCATCGTTCTACAGACTAAACGTCACTTAGAGGACCTTATGTCTCAATTTGTGTCCTCTTATGGTTACGAGAGACCACGTCCTAAAGCAATTAGCTTGGACGGTGTAAATCTCAAACCTATTAAGCGTGTACCCCCTTCTATGCAGAAGGAGCTTGCTCTATTAGCAGCAACTCCCTCCCCTGCAGAAGAAGAGTTGGTACCACTCTTTTGAGCAATAAGAGTCTTGGCGTCTATCGACGCCTTTCTCCTTCTATGCCCTATTGGGCTTATTCACTTATCCGTTACACGTATGCTCATCAAAGTTCCTGGTCAAGATCTCAATCTTCGTTTCTTCGAAAAAGTTGAGACTGTTGACGACCAGTACAACATCTACGACATTGGCGTAGAGCAGCCTGGAGAAGATGGCAAGACCATCATCGACAGCATCTGTGTCGGTGGATCTTTCTCCTATGCCAAGTCATTGGTGAAATCCATTGATGACAAAGCTGCGGCTAAGAAAGCTGATGCTTCTGACGCGTCCTCCGCCGCTGCGGCTTAGCTTGACGCCTGTCCCCGCTACTGCGGGGGCTTATTTTACTGTTATCCGCTAATCTGACTTATGCGTATTGAAGCTCCTTTCGATCTCCCTGTAGAAGCTCTCATCGGAGCAGTCATTACAAGTGACGATGGCGCTGAACTAGGAGTTATAGCCGACGTCAGAGTGGACATTACTAATCACGAGTTTATTCTCACTCTTGATGATGGCATTGGTCTACTCTGGAGTAATTTGAAAGACTATTCAATCAAATTCCAAGGCTCTATCTAAACCCTCTAGTACTTACTTCCGTAATTTTATTTACTGGAATATTTGCCACGTCCATCCTTCTCTTTACCGAAGGTATGGCAAACGCTGCTCCTGTTAAAGCTGCTATACCTATTGAACTAGGTGTTATGGACAACTGTCCAGGCTCCTGTTCATCTGCGGGTCCTCCGAATCCAGCAGCGATATCCATAACTCCACGACCTGCTAAGGCTACGCCTGCGGCCGGAATTACGTATTTGGGCACTGCATTTACTACTGGCAAACCATACTCAACAACCTGACGTTGTTTCTGTCCCATATACGTTTCAGGACCATATCTACCAATTGGTCTACCCATTTTATCCCTAACTATAGGGTTATCTGTAAATGGTGAAAGCGTTGCTTTACGTAAGCTTGGGAGTCCACCTCCTATGCCTGTGCCAAGAGTACGTACAACTGGATTAGCATCCTTGTACATATCTCTGATACGTAGACTGTATCTATCATCAACGTCTTGAAGACTCTCAATGATTTGCCTAAGCATATCTCCAGCCTTACGTCTTACTTCCATAACACTATCTTTATTTATACCTTATTGTACCTACTATTGAATTGAGACTTATATCTACCGATGGCTATTACCTACGTCATAATCTTAGGTACCTGGGGCATAGCCTCAATCGCACTTCTACTACTTAAACTTCTATAGTTTATTGAGAACAATTATCAACTATATAGATATAGAGCGGGTATTTACTACACCCATTACCGTATATACCGTGACCTGTCCTATGAATTACGTAGGTAAATTAGGGGAGCGGTATATATAAATAAGCAATGTCCGTATTTGACCTTATGAGCCCATTCGAACCATGGCTGACTTCACGAAGTCCGTCCGTTTATGTTATATCTGATTCAGAAATGAAGGCATATAAACAGAAACAGGCAGTCGCGGAGATCGCGGAACTGCAACGGCTAGTCGATAGTCACAAGAGTTCTATTGAACGCCTTGAGGCTCACATCAGCCAACTCGAAACAGAGCTTCCAAAGCTCACCGAAACATCTAATGCCGCATAACTGCGGCTGTAGATATAAATGCTCCATATATAGAAACAAGCAATGATCGTATTTGATCAAACTACCATCATCCTCGCAATCATTGGCATGATTGGGCTCCTCTCCACAGGAGTTGTCCTTACAACTGCCTTCAAGCGTAGACCTTTGAGTTAGCAACACTGGCGCTTATCAGCGCCTGTATTTATTTATGTCCTTTGGATATTTTCCATGACTATGCAACCAGTAACTCTTAACAATGCACTCGATATTGCTGAAGAGCGTGCTTATGCACAATCTCGTCCGAGCTTTCCCCCTGTAACAGACACAATTGTCTGGATCAAGCAGGTGGATTGGGCGGACGTACGCAACCGATGCCGTGGTGGAGTTCACAACGTAGGGCTTGTCCTTGCTGTGACTGGTGAAAAGATCCATGACCTTGGCGCTTGGTTAGCTGAGGTCTGATCTATCTGGGGATAACAGTGTGGGAGCTCTGCATTTCGCAGACGAGGCATGACAACCCCAGAGTGAACAAGATTGCCGCTTAATCGCGGCTTTCTTTTTACATGTTCATCACCATATAAACATGGCACCTTTTAACAACGCTGTGTACCTTCAAAATGGTTTTTACAACCGTGAAGAGTACCTTGCATCATTGAAAGAAGAGTATGGAGCGGAGATTGTAGAAGCACTGACTTCTATTCTTCCAGCGTCTGAAGACTTCGATGGCTTAGTCACCGAACTTGAAGACTACGAGTCCACCACACTGATGTAAACAAGATTGGCGCTTAACTGCGCCTTTCTTTTTATGTACTCTTTGCAAGATTACATGAACGCTATTGCATCAACTCACTACGTAGGAATACACCGTACGTCCCCATCTAAACAACGCATCGTACATGCGTTTGACTTGGACGACACTATTACGATCAAACCGGATCACTTCAACAACTTAGGGCTTACCAAAGACGAGTTCTTTGATGCCTCCAGGTCATTCGAACCAGATGACCGTGTTGTTGATTTACTACGGATGATGTATCAGTGGGGCGATTCAATCGCTATATGCACTGCCCGTCCATCGGACAGGCTCACTGAATCCTATAACTGGCTTCGCAAGTGGTCTATTCCATTCGATTGCATACTTGTGTCCACTGGTGTGGACAACAGCGGTAATACGAAGCAGCACATGCTTCAGTATTTACGCAAGCAATATCGAATGGTTGGCACACTTATCGATGACAGCCCTTACAACATTGAAGGTGCACGCCTTCAGAGGATCAAGCGTATCCATGTCCTCAAAAATTGTGAGTACTGGGACTCTCATCCCGAAGTTGTAACCAAGATCTAATCTTTATCATGCTTAAACTACTTATTCAACAGCATTCTGCTCCACGAACCCGTTTCACTGTCAAGTTTAACGGTAAGCATCTTGCTTTCAATACCTTTACTGAAGTTAAAACCTTCATTCTCAACAACCAATAGCCGCTGACTCGCGGCTTTCTTTTCTCGTGTCCAATGAATTGTCACTATGACTGATGTACAACTTCGTGCTGCTGCTCGACTTAAGGCTGAACTCCTACGTCAGACCAAAGAGCGAGTACGTGACGCCTATTACCTGCGTAAAGCAGGGGTCATGACAGCCATCGTGTGAACACTTGAGGGTCGCTGACTCGCGACTCTCTTTTTTAGTGTTCTTCAAATCGAATGCTTAATGGCAATCACCTACGACTTCACCATTGTTGATACCAACATCACTGGTTTGTCTAAGGTGGTTCCTCAGAACGAAGCTGCGTTCTGCTATCTCGTAGATGAGACCGATTACACCGTTTTTGCTGACGGTTCCACTGCTCTATTCGAAGAGCGTGTCGGTGACTTCATCTCCGATGCAGGCCACGCACACATGTGCTGCGATATCGCTTGAGTTAACCACCATTGGCGCAAATTTGCGCCTTTCTCATTTTTTGTAATTTATGAGGTCTATTTGACACAATCGTTTAACGTTCCAGATGGCATCTCTATGGATGAGCTTAAATCTCATCTAAATGATGCGAGAAATGAATCAGATATTCACGAAGATTGCACCTGTGAACGTGCAGATGCGACAGAAGATTTAATGGAGCTTGCTTCAGAGCAAATCGCATTAACTGGACGTATGACAGACGATCCTGTTGCATTTCACAAAATCATGATGGTCATGATTGTATCCAATATGATCGACTTTCACATGAATGTTGCAACTAAAGCAGGTGGAATGGACGATGGTACGTCTCATGCATGGATTCGTGATGCTGGCAAATTACAAGCAGTCATGAACATTCTTACGTCTATTTCATGTGGTCCTGATGACCCATATGTAACAGTATCGGGCAACTGATTGCCTCAATAGCCGCTTATCAGCGGCTTTCTTTTTACATGTTCTTTATCAAAGTTTTCCTTTGAACAACACTTCAAAACGCTACGCTCAGTTCAACGCTCTTACCGTCACCGGTCGCATCTTCAATGCTGAGATCGTAGACAACAAAGGCAACAAGTTCTTGAGTGTATCCGTAATCAGCACTGCCTCCAAGGATGGCGCTGACTTGGTCTACACCTTCAACAACTCCAATGGCTTGATGAGCCTCTTTGAGAAGGGTTTCTTCTGCAGAGGACGTCAAGTGACTATCACTGGACACATTCACAACGTTTCTGAGGTTTACACCACACGAACAGGTGAAGTCACTCTGCGTAAGCGCCCTGAGATCCATCTCACAGGCGTAAACGTACTTGATGGTGGCCTTGGTCCTATGCCTGCCGCAGAAGGACAAGCACAGCGCTCCTCAATAGGCTCTGTCATCACTCAAGTAGGAACACCTGAGGTGGATGAAACTCCATCTATGGAGCCTGTTGAAGAAGCAGAAGAAAAGGTTGAAGCTCTTTTTTGATAACAACTCCCGGCCGTGTATCCCACGGCTGGGTTTTTTCATTTTTTAAACTATGGACATCGCAATCTATCTAACTATCTATGCCACGTTCGCAATCTACTGCTACGTCCTCACGAAAGTCCAAGAGAACTGATTGGACATACACTTTAACCAAAAGCAGGTATGGGTTATACACATCTATTCTTACTGATGGAACTCGAATGGTTACTGGAATGACAGAGGAAGGTGTTCGTGAAGTCACGGACACTATTCACATCCCTGTCATGAAAGGTGAGTTCGATGGATACACATCAATACCACGTAAGGGTGTAGTGGATGGGAAGCTTTAGTGCTTGCCGTTCTTACCGTTACCGTTGATCGCCTTATTCATATAGACCTTGTCTGCAATGACAGTGACTGCCTTACCTTGGTCAGATGTATTGATATCACCGTCAAGTGCTTGACGATAAGCACTTAAAACTGAATCATCTGCAAATCTTTTGCCTAGCATGTTATTTACTTTAGAATTTAATTCCATTTTAAGTTCTTTATTCTTTTGACGAGTTTCTTTTTGTTTCTGTAATTTACGTAAATACTGTATTTCTTTAATTTCAGCAAGGTTTTGTGTTAAATCATCTGCATTAGTAACGTAACGTCTACCTTGCAATTGATCTAAAACCGCCAAAGCCATTTCTGAACCTTCAGCATTTTGTAAAATTTGATTTAAATGACCTCCTTGTAGTCTTAAATCTTCTTTTAAGTGGGTTAAAACATCACTTTCAGAGTTAGGAACAATATGACCTTGATTTGGTTTTTGATGCGTTATTAAATCTTTATATACACGATCATATCCCAAACCTAAATCATAAGCATATTGTGCCATTACTCCTGGTTGTTCGGCAACATTACGAGCTCCTTCATGCATTCCATGCCTACCACCAAACTTTGCTAACGTTTTTGCTGACATCAATGCTTTTACTGCTTGTTCAAGTTCAGCAATTAATTTTGGATTAGTATCCATAGGCAGTGAAGGCATATCACCTCCTGATAGTTCACTTACTAAATATCGCTGAAGTGAGTCATTTTGTTGATTGTGAGTTAATACTGGATCGCTTTCCTTGTATTTAGACAACGTCCATTTATCTGGTCTTTCTGGATCAGGAATAATATCGTGATAATCTCCTATTTCAGCTCTTAAAACTTCCCTTTGGGATAACTCTTTAAGAAGCTTATATATCTCTGGGTCATCTTTAAGATTGAATCCATCTGCAATTTCATCAAAGTCTAAATCTCTAGTATCCGTATTTAAACGTGATACATCTTGCCTAATTTTTGCTTTACGTAAATTTTCAGATAGCACCCATATCTATATACCTATGTGTTGTTTATTGATTACATAAGTAACATCTCCTTTAAATATTGTATTTAATTTCTATATCTAACTTGCCGCTGACTCGCGGCTCTATGTTTTAGTGTCCTTTGACACTTAGATCTATGGAACAACAAATGATCCTGATTTCTAAACCAGAAGTTGAAAGACTTTTATGCAAACTTCAGCGTGCAGAGGGTTATTGCCGTAATGCACGTTCGCCTATTCCTTTCAACCCTGAAACGGACATCCATGCAGAACCGTGGGAGTTCTTTGTCGGATCCTCTGGATTCGCAGGAATGACTATGCGTGATGTAATCCAATCACTCGAATCACATCTGAACTAATGGGAACTCGATCTGCTATCGGCTATCTACAACCGTCCGGTCGCGTCCGTGCGGTTTATTGCCATTGGGATGGCTACCCAGAAAATCAACTCCCGATACTGAAGTCGAAGTACAACACTCTCGCCAAAGTAAGAGCTCTGATTAAACCTGGGTTTATGTCATGCCTGGAAACTACCCACACCTGGGAATCTGAATACCAGCGCGATGACAATGGTAAAGCGTTATTCGATTTACCTCGGACAAATCTTCGTGACCCGCAGCCTCTTTATCACGCAGAGCGTGGGCACGGTGAAAAACCCAAAACCAGTAGCAAACCATATGACTACTGGCGCGATATGGATTGTGAATACTTGTATGTGTTCAATGGTACTTGGTGGATTACATATTCACTAACTGATAACCCACATACACGTATGCATATCCATGATTAAACCTAACCCATCTAAGTACATTTTTACTTAGTATGGACCTGTACTCCCGCAGAAGAACAGCGTCAGGGAGGCCAATTAGGTTGTAGACATTTTTGCTGTTTCTGTCTACTTAATTAATCGGATCGCCATTTAACCGGTGGTCCGATCCCTCACTTGTTGACTTATATACTTTCTAACTTCATTCACCATGGCTAATTACACAATCGAAGTCACTACTGAAGATGGTGGCAACTTTACTTTTCCTTGTGATAGTGAACAGTACATCATTGAAGCAGCTGAAGAAGCAGGCGTTGAACTTAACTATTCATGCCGTGCTGGTGCATGCTCAACCTGTGTAAGCAAGCTTGTGTCTGGCACTGTTGATCAATCAGATCAAAGCTATTTGGACGATGACCAACAAGCAGAAGGTTTTTTTATGTCCTGTGTTGCTTATCCAACCTCAAACGTAAAAATGATCTCTGATGTTGAAGACCAACTGTAAATCATTTAATTTCCATGTTTACTACTTCTTGCGTCACATTAATCTGTCTATCATCCTTTTTCAATTCACCTACTACATTCAAAAGGATTGATAACAAGATATACGAAGTTAGAACTATGGGTGCTATTTATCGATGTGCAAAAAATCAACAAGATGCCTTTGTCTGCATCTCATTAAATTCTAATTAATGGATGGTTTTTTGTACCAATTGGGATTAGCCTTCACACGCCTCTCATGAATTTGATCTAATTGATTTTTCAAAAATACTTGAGCAGCAGTCTCTTGAGGACTCTCTGCTTGAGATTTTGGTTTATCTAATCCATCGATATAGATTTCATTAGGCACTGGTGTATTACCAACGCCTCCATGTCTAAATCCAACTTGAGCTCCAAAGTTTCCTTTTTGATATGGATTTACTGTCATATTTACTGATGTTTTACGATCATCAGTTGTATAACTTCCACCAATTCCACCTTGATTTAAATTAAAGCCGATATTCGGACCCTGAATACTAAGCCCTGAACCTACAGTAACGCTACCGCCTTCACCATCAAATGTAATTGGTGCACCTGTCACGGCATTGATTAATGGATTTATAGCTGAATGATGCCCCTGGCCACTATTAGCACTTTCCTTAAACCCAGCGTCAATCAGCTGTTGAGGGCTATATCGCATCGGTTGAGGACTATTTCGAACCTTAGGTCCATTCCCCTTAAATATTTCAGAAGATACTTCTGATGGAGATGGATCGTAATAAGGGTCTAAATAGTTCTCTGATGGAGTTTGACCTAAATAGCTCATTTTAATATATATTCGTTTATATTTAGTATAAACAACGTAATTGTACTCACCTAATCTACCTATTCAATGGATGAACACATTGGCTTCTTCCCCTTCGACGACATCGAAGAACTGGAACGTGAAGAAGATGAATTGCCTGCCATTCCTGAATGGCCTTCTATCTTCGAATCAAGCCCTACTAATAATTAAGTAAAATATCCATAGCATATAAATTAATTAGCTATGGGCAAAAAGAAATCTGGACTATATTTACCTGACAATGGCCGGAGACCTACTTCCGGTCGTAGAAGTACTAATGAAGTAAGTTTTGACGGTAAGTCCTTTCATTACCGTGACCCATACAACGAAGAGCACAATAATGCTGTTATTGCTGCACGCGGTGGTGACAGTGGTAGTGCTGAAGATAATAAGAATCAGTTTGCCCGTGAGTACATGAACCCCCTTTACGACTATTCGTATGGACAAGTTCGTGATGCTGCTAAAGATCTCAATATTCGCAATGTAAATAGCCAAGGCGAAGTCGATGATCTATTAGAGCGTTTACGTGAAAGAAATACCCGTAGTGAAAGAAGTGAATCTGCTGATACACCTACCCGAGAAACTTTCACTAGGGACAACATAAATGAGCAGACCCGTGATAACACTAATACGGAGTTAGAGATCCCCTCATCTGTTGCTGGTGATAATAGTATTAGTTCTACAAGTAACCAGGAAAATCGCCTCAGAGTAAATGGTGACTACAACCGCGCAAGTCAAGGAAATAGTACACGCCAAGATGTCGCAAACAACTTTTTAGACCAATACCGACTGAATCTAGGCAGGCGTACTGGACTTGACCTCAATTAAAAATACAGAAAATACACTAACTACGCTACTTCTCTATATGTGCATTTTTAAAAAGATATAGATATAGAGAGTACGTAATAAAAAAAGCATATATAGAGGACTTGTGTAGTTTGTGCAGTTTTGTAGTTTATCTCTGTACCCCAATAAATGCATCTTCCCCTCTCCTGCAACGAATCTCGAGCAAAAAAACACTTTTTAAAATTGACCGCATAAGTACAAATTACACATGTTCAAGTAATCCATACAATTCGTAACCGAGCCTAAATTAAAGTATTTGTGCTTGATTTGGGCCATAACCCTGTATGTTTTATGAGATTTCCATATTCGCATTTATGCAGCGGATCGACGTCAAGGTTGACGAACAATTTGCTGCTGTCCTCAAGGAGTACTGCGCCTATTGGGGTATGACCATGGGAGAGCTCATGTATGAGGCTGCAAAACAGCACATCCATGCATCAGCAGAAATTTGCAAGTTTGCAGACTGCGTGCTGGAAAAATACGGCATGGCTCCTGATAAACGTTCTGCCAAGCAATGTTACGGCTATCTTTGCCGGTGCTGCAAGCATGAGCTTACGTGCAGAACTGGTTTGTACAAAAACGAATGGGAAATAGCTGACGAATACAAACACTTGCTCAAAGAACAAGAAAGTGAATGCTCCTGTGGTAACTGCCAGGCATGAAGAAAGTCCAAGTTCAAATGTCCGATAAGTGTCATGCGGTTCTAAAAGATTTTGCAAACGCTTGGGACATGACTATGTCTGAAGTGTTGTACGAATGTGCCCGAGCGAACATCCATAAGATGTCTAAAGATTGTCCATATGTCGCTCATATATTTAAATACAAGCAAATTACACCAGACAAACGACTAGATAAATCCTGCTATGGACAGGATTGTTTTGCCTGCGAACACCTCACTTCCTGCCGTACCGGACTTTATGAAGGCGAATTCAAGCTATCTAAAAAAGCAAATGTATTGTTCGATACATTTCAATAATGCATCCGTTTACACACTTAATAACACTTAATTGTTTTCCCTAGTCATTTATTTAACGTTGTTTTCTTGTACTTACTAGACATACTTTAGGTGTCGCTTACCAGCGACTTTCACAACTGGTGTCCAATACATGGCTACAACCAAATGCCCTCAAATTTCACATCTGGCTGGCTCGGCAATGGAGAACGTGCATGGCACGGGCAAGGGGTTGTCACCCCTGGCACTCTCCCAGCGCGAGAAGCGTTTGAAACAGCAGACGCACTATTTTCTGTCGAGAAACGCGAGCTCTTCTACCTCACTGATCCAGTCCCACCATGCACTTCTGGAGCACGCAACAGTGATGCCTTCGGAGTTATCCGAACTGACACCCAAGCCTTGCTCGGAGTTGTCACCAAGCAGTATGAAATCGTTCAAAACGAATCGCTCCTACGCATGGCGGAGTTCATCCGCGACGAAGCAGACATGGACTGCGTCATCGTTCTATCAGACGGAGCCAAAGTCTGCTTTACCGCCACACTCCGTGGTGCGGAGACGGACATCGTCCCTGGAGACACAGTCAAACGACGAATTGTTGGTTACTTGGGCCACGACGGTAAAACCGGCTGTGGAGCAAAATTCACAAACATCCGTGTGGTTTGCCAAAACACTTTGACTGCAGCTATGTCTGGCACTGGTGCTTCTTCAAGCATCACGCACAAAGGCACTGCTAACGCTAACTTCGATGCTCTTATCAACAGCATTGACGTATCACGTCAGGACTTTATTACTGAGTGCGAGCTAATGCGTGAGTTCTCACGTACTGCTATGAGCATGAGTGCCTTCAACGACTATGTCGATCAAGTGTATGACGTAAAAGAAGGTGACATCCTTCGTAAGCGTCAAAAGCTAGAGCAAGCATTCCGTGTTGGATACGGTGCTGAGTATGCTTCTTTCAGCCTATGGAATGGCTTTAATGCCATTACGCAGCTAGAAACAAGCACTCGTAACCAAACTGCTGCTAAGTCTCGTGCACAGTTTGCACGCGGTACTTTCGGTCTCGGTGCACAGATTAGTAAGCGTGCATTTGCTATTGCAACTGAATTAGTCACTGCTTAATTATCAGGCATCTTAACAAGTGTAAGTCCTTATTTATAATTAAATATAAGTAATTAATTATTGATAATGTTTTCAAATAAACTTAGAGACCGTTTAGATGGTTATATTGTTAGGCACGATGGCCGTATCAATAAAGCTTTAGGCGGTTCTCCCTTTGAAGACGCTGACCCCTCCTCCGATATTTATAAAAGAGTTTTACCTAGCCTTCAGCCATACATTGAATTTAGTGACAATGAAAAAGCCGCATTAGGAATGTATGGTGAAAACGTACATCAATATTACAAACAACTAAATAATCAACTACGCACTCCTAATGCTTCACCTTTAGATCCTGAATCAGCAGAAATTGTGGAGTTCATGCAATCTAATCTTGCAAGTGCTCTTCAAAAACTAAAAGCTGTTCAACCGAGAGGTCATACTAGATTCACTAATGGCCAAGAAACACAAGTTCCTGGTCAATTCAATCGTGCTGTAACAGGCGATTTTGTTGAACAACTATCACGTTTAAAGCCAGGAGACGAAATTTCTGATGCTGGATTTGCTTCTTATACAGATAGAGGTGGTCCTACATTAGAAATGTTTTTATCTAATAACAAAGATGTTCCTAATGCTGTTATTCAATTAGCTGAAGGCTCATCTTTAAGGAACATTTCTCCAGTCACTGAATACCATGAAGGCGAGCACTTAGCTATGCCTAATACAAGGTATAAACTTCAAAGTGCTAACCCTGCTGGTCATTACAGTAGAAAAGCTGGTGATTTGCCTTTATATATTCTTGAAATTCTTGAATAGTCACACTAATGAAACTCTACATTGAATATGAAGTTACTACTTCATTCCGAATCACGGTTGAACGTGATCAACTACCAGAAGACCACGACGCATTACTTGAGTCTGTCACTCGTGATGAACTCATAAATGCTCCCTGCGATGTCTATCCAATGGAATGGGATCACATGAAAGAGGCGTGGCGAGGGTCGTCCCCAGAGAATACTTATGTATTCAACGAAAATAACGATCAATTATATTTAGGCTGAGTGACTTGCAAAGAAGCGTTAATTTCCTACTATAAAGTAGTTGGCAGACATCCCTGCGGTTTTAGCTCATACGCTCCTAGGCTGAGTTACCATGAGGCTCAACTTCATTACAATACCCTTCTTCGCAAAGGATATAAAGTAAAAGTTAGCCCTCTACTTGAGCATGTAAAAAATAATCAACGACAATTTTTATAAGACTGATTGTTAACATTGAGGGTACGCATTAGTGCCCTCTACTTGTTAATTTATAACTTCATCCAAACTAAAAATAATCTTATATGTTTATTAAATCAATTAGCACTATTGCTGCTGCTGTCCTCCTCAGTGTCAGCACATCCGTCCAGGCAGGAGGCTCAATGCTTTCTTCCTGGTACGGTGGTTATTTCCACGGTAGGACTACAGCAAACGGTGAAACTTACGACATGTACGGACTTACCGCCGCACATAAAACGCTACCTTTCGGCACAAAATTACGTGTCTGCTATGAAGGATGCGTGGATGTACGTATTAACGATCGTGGTCCTTACATTGGGGCTCGTCAGCTTGATCTATCTTATGGGGCGGCAAATGCCATCGGATTGATTCAACCAGGTGTAGATTATGTAAGCGTTACGTATATCTAACCCATAGCCATAAAATACCTTATATATTAAATTCAAGACAAAGCTGCTTTAACTTTGCCTGCTAATCAATAGGAGAAATTATGTCTAGATCAATTAAGCAAGAGAAAACGCATGGGTTCCTTGACAACATCAGCAAACTTAGAAAGTTGCGCAAGGAAGTACGTGCGAATAAAGCACAAATGCTAACCGACATTGAAACTCTTACTGGAAAAGCATTCATTCCAGCTCAAGAATATTAAGTATCATTGCCTACTCGTATGTTGATTTCATAACTTAACATATAACAGTAGGCTTTTTAAAGCTGAGTAATACCCACAAATACACCGCACTATTAATCAAATGGCTTCAACTGTTATGCAGCGCTCCGGCGCTAAGAGTAACTGGGAAGAGTTTTGTCAGTGGGTTACGAGCACCAACAACCGTCTTTATGTCGGTTGGTTTGGAATTCTCATGATCCCTACGCTCCTCGCAGCGACTATTTGTTTCATTATCGCCTTCGTTGGCGCACCCCCTGTAGATATTGATGGCATACGTGAACCTGTTGCTGGATCGCTCCTATACGGAAATAACATTGTATCGGGAGCAGTTGTCCCGTCTAGCAATGCAATCGGACTCCACTTCTATCCCATCTGGGAAGCAGCTTCACTCGACGAGTGGCTCTACAACGGAGGACCATTTCAACTCGTTGTCTTCCACTTCCTCATCGGTATCTACTCTTACATGGGACGAGAATGGGAACTTAGCTACCGGTTAGGTATGCGCCCATGGATCTTCGTTGCTTACTCTGCACCAGTTGCAGCAGCAAGTGCCGTCTTTCTTGTTTATCCCTTCGGTCAGGGTTCCTTCTCTGACGCAATGCCTTTAGGTATCTCTGGAACCTTCAACTACATGTTGGTGTTCCAAGCTGAGCACAACATCCTGATGCACCCCTTCCACATGCTGGGTGTTGCAGGAGTCTTTGGTGGAAGTTTATTTTCTGCTATGCATGGTTCTCTTGTTACATCATCTCTCGTTCGTGAAACTACTGAAAATGTTTCTCAAAACTATGGCTATAAATTTGGACAGGAAGAAGAGACGTACAACATCGTTGCAGCGCACGGCTATTTTGGTAGGCTTATTTTTCAGTATGCTTCTTTTAACAACAGTCGTAGTCTCCACTTTTTCCTTGCCGCTTGGCCTGTTGTTGGCATTTGGTTTACCGCTCTTGGTGTCTCTACAATGGCGTTCAACCTAAATGGTTTTAACTTCAATCAATCTATACTTGATAGCAACAAACGTGTTGTTAATACTTGGGGAGATATCCTCAATCGCGCTGGACTTGGTTTAGAAGTTATTCATGAAAGAAATGCACATAATTTCCCATTGGATCTTGCATCAGCTACCACTACTCCAGTGGCCTTGACTGCGCCAAGTATTGGCTAAGTTTCAAGATTCTTTGAATATTGTCGTCTAATAAACCTAGGGCAGTGTTGCATTTGTGGCACAGTAAGCCCCTAGGTTTTTCAGTGCAATGACAATGATCAATACACAATCGTTTGTTACTACCACAAACAGCACATACTCCAGGTGCCAAGAGATGATCAAGTTCTGCTTGAGTTAAATTCAACTGTAGTCTTATAGCTGTATGCGGTCGATAGTTTTTTCTACGAGTAACTCTCGAACATGCTTTACACATTGATTGCAAGCCAATCTTACCGCTTTTATAAGTTCTTTTATGAAAATGATCTTTAGGTAATGATTGCCTGCACTTATTGCAGGTCTTCACGACAAATATAGATATTCAACAAATCAATAGTAAATGTTTTTAATTAAATGAGTGGAAAATATTGTCTTTCAATTTCACTTGGTATGTGGAGAAAACGTCTATTGAAAATGAGGATTCACCAATTTAAATCTCATCCATCTGTTGTGACTTACAAGCCTTTGCTACAGTTGCAACAGAAAAATATGCATCAAATGGATCGTCTCAATGAAACTGACCGTTGAACAACTTAAGGATGTAATGCATGCAATGAGGTATTACCAGTATCATCACATCAGCATCAAAAGTCCTCGATATGAGGAGTTTTCAAATATATTAAATACATTGTCAGAAGAAATAAAAAATGCGAATCTTTCTTGATACAGCAAACGTTGAAGATGTTGCAAAGCATTTTCTTACTGGACTTATTGATGGAGTAACCACTAACCCAACGCTAATTCGTCAATCTGGAAAAGATCCACTTAATGTTTATCAAGAGCTATCACAAATTGGTGTTCGTGACATCAGTATGGAAGTGTATGGATCTGCCCAAAATATGTTTGAAGAAGGATTGAAACTGGCTAACTCTTTTAGTGGAGTTGCAACTATCAAACTGCCAATGACAAGATGTGGTCTATTAGCTTGCAAAGAGCTTTCTCGAAAGCATATTAGAACTAATGTCACTCTTATTTTTACTATCCCTCAAGCCATCCTTGCAGCAAAAGCAGGGGCTACATATGTCTCTCCATTTGTGGGACGACTAGATGATCAACAAGTATCAGGCTTAGAAGTTGTACGTGGAATCAAAGGTTTATATGCAGCAAAAGGTGTAGATACACAAGTACTTGCGGCTTCTATTAGAAGTGTGCATCGAGCAGTACGTTCATTTTACAATGGCGCCGATATTGTGACTATGCCACCATCAGTTTTCGAAGGAATGTATAACCACATTCTTACTGATGCTGGATTAGAAATCTTTGAAAAAGACATCGCACAAATTGAATGTAAAGAGCTAAACTTTAACAAGAATTAATATTTAATATGACTGTAACTACGGAAGACCGAGGACAACAAAATGTTTGGGCCAAGGAACCACAAATTAATGTAATGGAGGTCAGCGTGACACACAACGAAAAAGCTGAAATGTTAAATGGACGTGTAGCAATGCTTGGAGTAATTGCTGCTCTTGGGGCATATGCACTTACTGGGCAAATTATTCCTGGGATTTGGTGAAGACTAGCTATCATAAATATATATTGAGGAATACAAAATGACTTTAGGTGACGAAGCTGCTGCACAAAATACACGCAACCCTGTTCGTTCTACGGTGATTGGTGCACAACAAGCAGAGCAAGCAAAAGAAACTAAGCAAACAACTAGTGAAGAGCCAAAAGCCGCTGAATAATATTTAGCACTACATTTGATTGTTAAACTAAATGTAGTATTTTGTTCGAAATTATGTCAGCTGCTGAAGAGAATACTCGTATGATGCGCATGGCCGCACCTACGGGTACTCGAAATTCAATTACTATTAGTAATGTAGGTAACGCTCGTTCATCATCAAACAGTGCCTCCTCTGTCAGTGGAAACGCTACCGCTGGTGGAATGGCTGTTCCGATGATGATGATGTCCACCCCAACCCCAACTCCACCTCCAATGATGGATGGAATGGGTGCTGCTATCAGAGCAGAACGTGAACGCGCCCGGAACATGGCTCTCTCAGTAAGAGCTAGGCGTCAGCGTCAAAGAGACATGGATCGTGCAACAAGAGCTGATCGACAACGTGCTCGTGACATGGCACGTGCAACAAGAGCTGAACGCAGACGAGCTCGTCAAATGTCAGGCAGCGGAATGAGCATGGCTCCTGACGGAATGAGCATGGCTATGAGCATGACAGCAGAAGAACAACGACAGGCAAGACGTCGCTCAAGCCGTCAAATGATGATGGCGATGATGGCTCGACCAATGCTTCTAGGTGAAGCTAATCAACGTCGCATGCGTAGGGATGCTGCAATACGTCGCATGAGGCAAGCACAACGTCGTAGAGATGCTGAGACACGGCGTCAACGGCAAGCACGTCGTCGTAGAGACCGCGCAATTCGTGCAAGAAGGATGAATATGCGGGGGCGACGTTAACCCGGGAATGAACAGCATGTCGCGTGAACCTGCGCGGCAAATGAATTCTCGGGTGAATCAAATGATGGATGCGGAAACTCGTGCTAGTCGCGAGCGTGCTCGCCGTATGGCGGCCGCTGAACGAGCTAGCCGTGAACGCGCTCGTCGGATGGCTCAAGCAGAGCGGGATAGACGTGAGCGTGCTCGCCGTATGGCAGCTGCAGAGCGAGCTAGACGTGAACGCGCTCGTCGGATGAGTAGGCCAATGCGCTCACAACCGATGAGACAACCAGCTCCAATGAGACGACCTCCTCCAATGAGATCTCGTCCAATGAATAACGATGCTGCAATAAGAGCTAGCCGTGAACGAGCCCGTCGAATGGCAGCTGCAGAACGAGCTAGACGTGAGCGTGCTAGACGCATGGCTGCAGCAACAAGAGCTAGACGAGAACGAGCCCGTCGAATGGCACGTCGGAAGCGTTAATTATCTCTTATTAGTTAAACAAATCTAATAAAGCAACCATAGCCGCCGATTGGCGGCTATATTTATGGAATGGAGCAGAGCTCCGTAGTTTATATATCTATCAATGGAAATATCCAAAGAACTAAGCAAAGAGATTCAAGAAATTATAGAAGATACTGTTCAGTACTTCTGTGATCAACATGTCGTATCTGGTGAACTCGCCTGGATTCTTGTTGAGTGTCAAGCTGCAGCAAAAATTGCTGAACTAAAAGGAGAACTAGCTCCTGTTTGATGCTTGATACAGAAAAACTATCCAGGTTGTTTCTTCATTTCGTGGAACAACTAATAATTCAGCATGAAGCTGATGACCCACAGTCTGTATATCAACGATGCTCTGAATTATGTCAAAGCGAAGCTAATCGATTAGCAGGACTGGACCCTGCGCGAAACAAATAACAATACTGCCGCTTATCAGCGGCTGTATCTCTCTATGCCCTTTTGGGCGTTCACTTACTTACTTACTTACAAATTCACATGACCATGCTCGTAGATAGTTCTGCAATTGTTGCTGACCTCGTATCAGGTGGAGAAGCACCTGAAATTAATATGATGATCGGCATCGGTGTAGTCAAAGAAAGCGAAGCTGTACTGTTTCACTACATTGGCAATGATGAAAAGCCTGCAGCCTTGATGACAAAGGCTGGAAAGCCAATGACTCGTCTTGGGAATGTCAAGCTTGTCGATATTGCCATTGTTACTGGTATTGGCACAGAAAATGCCACCAAACTCAATGTGATTCTTGAATCAAATCATGGCAACAGAATCTTAGTCACTTCAGGTATTCAAACCTGGTGGACTACGTGCGTCATTGCAGGTCTTTTTGGACTACTTCAAAACGGTTTGATTGATACACCATTCAACCTTGACTCATATCGTGGCAATATTGGTCGTAAGCCTATCTTTGCATCGATTCGTTCAGGTCAGGTCTACTCTGATCAAGATCTTTATGCGATTCTCAAGTCTGATCGCAAAGACAAAGCCTGGGATTCATATGAATCAAATGTGTCTTCTGTTGTTGAAACACTGAAGAAAGCATTGAACACAACGCTTGATTCTGACACTTCTGTTGAAGCAGTTGAAGTCCAGGTCGAAGAGACTGTTGGAGGTGACTTCTAATGGGAGCTGCATCTGAACGCCGAGCACTGCTCAATGAATCAAATGATGATTATGATCCTTGTTTATTCGTTGATATCAATGAATACTTGATTGAGGAGTGGGAAACTCTTACTTACAAGCAGAGGCAATCTGTTTGGCATCTTTGTCAGAATGACGAAGATTTTGATTATTCATCTATTCATGATCAAATTGACGCCAAAGTTTATGAGTTTTCTGAAACCAATCCCGAAGTTGACCTCGGAAATACTAAGGATCCTGTTGAAGTTGATGAATCTGATGAAGAAGTAGATGATTTAATCTATGACATGATGTGTAATTACTTAGCAGTTTATTGGCCTGCTTTAACAGGTGAACAGTTGGATTCTATAAGTAATTCTCTTGTAGTGAAACAAGCACTTCTGTTTGATTTCTTGGATCTATTTCTTATAGAATACGCCAATGAGAGTGATTCAAGTATCGATTTATCCGAATTGGAGACTCAAGAAGAAACAGCATGACAATGGATTCAATTGCTCACTTAAGAGCAACTCGAAGGTATGTAACTTCAATTTTGCTAAACCTTCCAATCCAGCCAAATGAAACAAGCGTTTCAACTTTACTTGTAATGCTTGACCATTTTTCTGCCTATCCCGATGAATACTTAGACCTTCTCAATGACAACCAATTCTCAACTAGAAAAAGTTCCTGATTATGACGTCCTCGATGTCGTATTGCTGTGTCACGCAGCATTGGCCCAAGACTCACCAGAGTTTCCTACGGTCTATCTCAACCAGATACTCAACATCATGTTTGGTTATCTCACTAGCGATCAGCGCAAAGAAGTCGAAGTGTACCTTGCTGAAAAAAAGTATCTGCCACCTTTGAAATTACACCTGCCAAACACATGATGTATCTTCTGCAGCAACAGGCTTACAACAATTCCTGGGTAACTAGAGAATTGTTTGAAGATAAAGAACTAGCTGAACAAGAATTAGCATTACTCAATAATCTTTTGATTAATGGCAAGACACTTTCAACCTATCGCGTTATCTCTAAAACATGACAGCAACACACTATCGCGAACCTCTTCTTGACCCTGATACCAAAGAGTTATCCAATGATCACTACAGTCTTATGACAACCGCACAATGGTGGAAAATTGCTATGTGGTCATTAGAAACTGGCAAAGATGTCAAGACATTGCTTCTAGAATTTAACCCTATAGCTGAAGAAGAAACAGCTACAACTATTCGATTAGTAGGTGTTCTTCCTAACAGCGGATTAACTGGATGCCTTGATTCTGATGGCTCTACTCACACTTAATTAACTCCTGATGAAAGACTACGACGTAGTTTATATCGATAAAAATGGCAGCAAACAACAGTTTGTTGTTACAGCCATAGATACCAATACAGCTATTGCAAACACATTAGAACTGCGTTCTGATTGTCGTCGTGTAATTCGCTGTAAGCCAACCACTTATAAAGATAATGAAGCTAACAAAACAGAATCTTGATTTCCTTGATGACTTGTTTGACAAGTTACTCAAGAATACTGATAAAGAGATGATTGATCTACATGAGGATGATACTTGTGTAGATCACATCCAATTTGAAAAACTCACTAACAACGATTCTACTAATGAGACTTCAGACTGAAATGGAAGCAGTGCCTGTGACTCAACCTGAGTTACGCACTGTCTTTGATCCGGCAACATCCACTCCCGTTGATCACCTTGCTTATGACGCTGAGATTCAGTACAAACGCAAGCCACCTGCTGTGCGGATGATTATGTGCAGTCGGCTCGACAGAGTGAATGTTGGTGAGCCTGTGATGATTTCCTATCACATGGGCATGCGTTGCTATCAGCACTCTCGGCATTTAGTAATATCAAATAATGACAACTGTATCGGTGGTTTTTATTATACCGATGGTACAGAAGCATGAAAACATTCATAGAAAGTTTCTTACTTGACTACATAGCAGACAATCCAGACATCCCAATATCTACTGACGACATACCTGTTGTCACTGAATACATGTGGATGAACTTTGATTGTTCTGATATGTACTATCAGTTTGAACGATTACTTTCTGCTTACATTGCTAAAAAATGATGAAAAATTACAAGCTCTATGTATTTACCCAGGACGGGTGTGCTCCTTGCGATCGGCTCAAGGATCACGTCAAAACTCTCACGGAAGACGAAGCAGCTGAACTCGACTTTGTCCCTCTTAAGGCGCCCTCGGGCAGCCGTACGGCGCTTGCGGAGGAGCTATCGGTGGAGTTGTCACCAACACTCGTCGTTGTTCATGAAGAAGTCTCCTGTCAATTAGATGATGACGGTGATGAAGATTGTGATTATGTTGAACAATCAGTAGAAAGGTTTGTAGGTGCTAATAATATAATTGAACATCTGCATGCCACATTAGATGCATATACTTACGCCCATCCCGAATGAATCCTGAGTACTATTTATTATTGATTGGTGAGCTTAATGGCTGCTATCAATACTTGAAAGTTTTAGGGCAACAACGTGACCTAGAAATCATTGAAGAAATGATTATCAAGTACAACAAATTATATTTCAAGACTAAAAAAGCATATGAGCAAGAAAGCAAATGTCATCGAGACTAAAGGCACAATTTTCAAAGAAAGTGGTAACGGTTATTTCAATGTTGAATTAGATGAGCCTCCAGAGCATAAATGTCTTTGTAGAGCATCTGGTCGATTGATTACTAGAAAAATCCAACTATTAGTTGGTGACCGAGTTACCGTAGAACTTAGCCCATATGACTTGGGACGAGGACGTATTACATTGCGAGAAAAATAATGAGTTTAATGAATCAAGCCCGTAAATTTCGGGAAGTTTTCAGTCAAGAATCACTTGATAATATTTCTCGATACGGTTTTATTAAAAAGAAACTGTGGGATATGCAAGTCTCTCTTGTTGAGGAAGAAGCTGTAGAGTTTCTACAAGCCTCACGAGAGTGCTTCGCAAATCCAGTAGATCAAGAACTACGCGAAAATCTAGTCAAAGAATTATCAGATCTTGTCTTTGTTTGCTACCAGTTTGCTGCTACTTATAACATCGAATTAGACGTAGCAATGCAACGCGTATTTGAATCTAATCTCAGTAAACTAGATGAACAAGGGAAGCCCATCTACAGAGAAGATGGCAAAGTTCTAAAAGGACCTAATTATAAACAAGCAGATTTATCTGGTTGTGTGCCCGAAGCTCAATCCTATTGCAAACGAGACAAATGAAAACTAATAACGTAATTGCACGAACTGGTCGTGTTCAGAACTGGATGGATGACCCCACATCACGACTGCCTGTCAGCTGCACAGTTTTTGTGTGTGAAGACAGCATGACCGGTGAAAACGGAATTGAAGCTAGCTGGCGTTACGTAAGTCACGGCCTTCGCTTCGGTGCAGGAGTTGCAGTTCATTTGACAAACCTACGTCCAGCAGGTCATGACAATGGCAAAGGACTTGTAAGTTCAGGTCCATGCTCTTTTGGAAAAATTTACTCCTGTCTTAATGAGCAGCTACGTAGGGGCGGTGTCTATAAAAATGGTGCTGTCGTTCTTCATTTAGATCTAAACCACGCTGATATTCTTGAATTTGTCCAAATGCCTAGACAAGAAATACCTTGGGCTAAGCGCTGCGTTAACCTTTCTCCAGTTATGTGGGACATGGCTACTCCACAAGTCAAGCAAGAAATACTCAAAGGCATTGCACGTGGAGATATATGGCTTGCAAAAATCAGACATGATCAACATGGTGAAAGAATTTTCGCGAATGTCTGTTTGGAAGTTTTTATAAAATCAAGAGGCACTTGTTTGTTAGAACACATTTCCTTAGGTGGCTGCACTCTTGAAGAGCTTCCTGGAGCCTTTGTCGCTGGTATGGCAGAACTATGTTCGTTACATCCCAATACTGGTGTTGAGAAAACTAGCGAGTATCTTTCTCAAGATGAAGATCGTCAAGTTGGACTAGGGATGCTGGGTCTAGCCAACCTCCTTGCACTGGAAGGTGTCACATATGCCGAGTTTGGTGAAGCATTGACCGCTCATAACTATCCTGAAGGTCAATACAACGTGACTCCTGCTGCACGTAAGATAGTTAAAGCACTTCAAGCAGGTATCGACGGAGCAACTGAAGTAGCACGAAACGCCAACATGGATCGTGCTTTTGCGATTGCACCTACTGCCTCTTGTAGTTATCGTTATAAAGATCGAGCAGGCTATACCACCACCCCCGAAATTGCACCGCCAATCGGGCGTACCGTGGATAGGGACAGCTCTACATTCGGGGTCGAATCCTTCGATTACGGTGATGTAGAAACAGCTGAATCAGTAGGCTGGGAAAACTATAAACGCGTAGTTGATGGAATCATGGAGATGCTTAATCGCACCGGCCTAGCCCATGGCTATAGTTTCAATTCATGGAGTGACGTAGTTACTTACGACAACGACTTCATTGAAAGCTGGCTTGATTCTCCGCAAACTTCGCTGTACTACAGTTTGCAAGTTATGCAGAACACGCAAGCCAAAGATGATGCTTTAGCTGCCTTAGATGGTAACTTTGGTGCAATGTTCGGCTTTGATGATTCAGAAGATTTAGTCAGCGATCCCGTGCTCGATATCTTTAATGATCCCGCTTCATGCGTGGGTTGTGCAGAGTAAACCTATTAACTATAAAAATGAAAGCAGAAACTCCTTACATTCATCTTCATCAGCGCAAACGCACTTGGACTCCAGTCGAAATATCTGCTGGTCAATTGCTTACAGGCGGTGAAGAAGTCATTCAACGTGCATTAGCACTTCGTTGTCTTGAAATACCTGTAGGTAATTTCATTAGTGATGCTATGAAAGGCGATCTTCCTGACGTCAAAGGCTGTAAAGAGCTTCTAGCTTCAAACGTTATTGATGAAGAAAATCATGATATTGCCCTCAATTTCGCAGCTAAAGCGCATGAGGTTTCCCCTAAATTTGAAAAAGAAGCTGCTCACATCTGTAAGACGTGGTTGGAACTTGATAGGCACCCTGTTCTCAAAGCTGTGGTCCTTGAAAGATCCGTGTTCTTCGTCCTCCTACCGATATTCCGATTCCTGGGAGATACAGGATTGCGCACGACAAGTGCCGATATCAGCCGAGACGAACAGACCCACGTCGCCGCTAACACGCTTGTCTGTGAAGCGCTTGGACTTAAGTCAGACAAGACGCTCAATAACTTGAGGAGAGCTACGGTTGCTTGGTGCCTTCAATCACTCAAAGGAGAAGCTGAACATAGACACTTATCCAGCAACTTCTGGCTTAAAAGTTCAGATTCTCTGTACACTAGAGGTAAAGCTGAAGGGTTAGCCGAGACGCGTGCTAGCAGAATGCCAGCTTTTTTTGAGACTGCCAATCAGAATCTACCGCAGTATGCATAATGTCTACACCTAATTCTCAACAATTTAGAGATCAATTTCTTATCAGCTTATTTTTAAACTCTGACGATAATCCTGATCCTTTTAAAAAGTATCTTTTGCAGTCTGTTTTAAAAGACTATCAACAAAATAATATTAATACATCTATTGACAATGACACATTATCTATTCCCTCTATCTTTAATCCTGACAACAACAGTAATGCTGGAGGTTCAGAGCCTAAAAAAGTAAGCACGCCTTCTCCAGTTGTACCTGTTGAATCTAAGGCACCACAACCTACTACTCCTAAAACTAGTAAATCTAACTCTTCTAATACTCTGTATTACGGAGACAGCATTGCTACCGGATTAGGCCATGGTGGTGCACGTGGAAATAATAATAGTGATGCAATGTGGGGCAGAGGAGCTGCTGACACACTTGCAATATTGAACAATCGTCCTGAAGGAACATTCAAAGGGAAAGACGTTGTCTTGTCTTCTGGAGTTCTGAATAGTGGTGCTGATTGGGATACTGTTAGATCTCAAGTTCGTCTTCTTAAAAATAAAGGGGCAAATTCTATCAGTCTTGTAGGGGCTCCATCTAATAATGAGCGCTTTAAGGGATATAACAGCAATCTCTCACGTATTTCTAAAGAAGAAGGCATTAACTTCCTTAACGGTTACAAGGCTGGAGATGATGGTGTTCATTTTGACTATTCTAGTTCACCCGTGTATCGACCACTTAACTAATTTTTATGCACTATTAAATTAAAGATATGGATACACTATTAACATTTCTACCTGCAGATAAACTTAAAGTTCAAATACTTGAACAAGAGATTTGTCCGGCTACATTTAATGACAATGAACTGCCAACCGATGTTCATATTGTTACCTATACTGTAGCTGGAGATACATATTACGATGCTGTACGTGCTTATACTAAAGTCGATATATTTGACGCTTATTACGATAAACTGAAGAGTATTGGAACGATAAAAGACATTAAGTCTGGACTTGGTAAAATTAGACCTAACTTATATGGCAAAATCAAAAGCTAAAACTAAAAGTGAACATGTAGAAGAGCTTTTAGCTAGGATTGAAGACAAAGTGAATAAACTTACAATTAAACAATTAAAACTATTACACGCTAAACACTTTTCAAATTCATAATGCATTCAGCAAAACTTATATGGATTACGCCTAATGCGGAATCTTTGGTTGGCAAAATTGCTCGTGTATCTAACCCTAGCAACGAAGATAATCCCGATGTAGATAAGCTCATTAAGTACTTAATCAGCCACAAGCATTGGAGTCCATTTGAAATGGCATCTATGTGTGTACAGATTGATACTACACGGGCAATCTCACCTCAAATTCTTCGTCATCGCTCATTTACATTTCAGGAATTCAGTCAGAGATACGCAATTCCTACCGATACTTTTGCGACTGTACTCCCTGAACTTAGACGACAAGATCATAACAATAGACAGAACTCTATTGATGACCTTGAAACTGAAACACAACAATATTACGAGCAACGCATTGACGATCATTTCCGAGAATCAGTAAGACTATACGAATCTTTGCTTCACTCAGGTGTGGCAAAAGAATGTGCTCGTGCAGTATTGCCAATTAACACTGTTACCCGGTTATACATGTCCGGTACTATTCGTAGCTGGCTCCACTATGTTGATTTACGTGGCGACAATGGAACCCAAGCAGAGCATATGTCAATTGCAAAATCAGTCGGTGAAATTCTTAAAGATGAAGTTCCTACAATTGCTCGCGCTATGTGGGGATGAGTTCTAAGATAAAGACTGGAAAAACAAACAGTCATAATGAATTTTATTGCAGCTACTATTGAACTACGATCCTTCATTGCAGATCCGATCAATGCTTACGGGCTTGACTATTGTGGTGCTAATGCTGTCGTGCCCGCTGGCAGTGGTGCTTCAGAGGTCCAGCTTCGTATTCTCTGCTACAACCGAGAAGGAGCAAAGCTTTCTCTTTATAAAGATTGGAAAGAAGGGACCCGTGCACTAATTACTGGCAACCTTGTTTTTTCTGATGATGTAAGCAAGCCTCTTGATCTTATTGTCACAACAATTGAACCCTCAATTCCTGACAATGTGTATTGCAATCAAGTTGTATTAGGCAATGCATTCTTTGGATCTAATGAAATCAAAGAGCGAAAGAACAATCAAGTTGCAGTAAAGATTGGAACAACACTAGATAATTCAGACATTGTTACATGGCTATTTCTTGAGACACATGAATCACGCAAGAAAAAACTTACAGATCGAATCCGTAGCGGACGCCCTATCTGCGTTCAAGGCTATCTCCGCGAATATCGCAAAGACGGGAGTGACAGTCCTTATCGAGCTATCGTCGCTTCTGACTTCACTACTCGTAAGGATAAGGAGCGAACTCAACGGAATCCACAAACGAACGGTTCAGCGGCGGGTTACTCAGAGGTGGATCCGACGCCGGACTATTGATCGAAGCAAGCATCTCAAGTCAGGAAAACTTGGCTGGGATGCTCCTGTTTATAAATAATTAATCAAATGGAGTAGGTCCACCCAGCATGCCAGTTTGCATGAAAGTTTTTTGTTTTTTAAAAAACTTTTCTAAGTCAGGTGATATACCTAAAGGAGCTGTACCTATTTCTTGAATTTTGGCAATCCCGCCTGTCATATCTTTGCCTATCAAGCCAGGGATAACTCCTTGCGACATGTCTTTGCCAGTAACTGCACCAACTAAACCACCTTGATTTACTAAATCAGTGAGGTCAATTCCAGTTATTGCTCCAGCTAAACCTTTCCCAAAAATGTCTGCAAATTGCATCATCAACTATCTCACATTTAACTATTGTACTAACTATATTTGAAAGGTCGATATTAACTACATATGACCCTACAAGTACTGCCTCCTGAACTTCTTGAGGCACCAAAAGAAAGAATTGAAACTAAAGAACCTCAACC